>Ga0065711_1005189_pt1 | contig 21036 bp, 13 predicted proteins | sample Hoacrofraction12_FD_59098 | JGI IMG/M metagenome (GOLD analysis project Ga0065711, IMG submission 59098) | Hoatzin crop microbial communities from Cojedes, Venezuela - Epithelial fraction 12 v2 (version 2) | ecosystem: Host-associated > Birds > Digestive system > Esophagus > Crop | place...
TGGAGATATTCAAGACCTGCCTGGACAAGGTCCTGTGCAGCCTGCTGTAGGTGACCCTGCTTTGGCAGGGGGGTTGGACTAGATGATCCACAGAGGTCCCTTCCAACCCCTGCCATTCTGTGATTCTGTGATTCTGTACCACCTCTATTTCTGATGCTTGGAAGTTCTGGATGCCAATGTACCTTAGCACTTCTTGTATGTGAAATCTGGAAGATCAGAACCAATGAGACAGCACACAGTATTCTGGCGTGTTAGGATGAATATGGTGACTATTTGTCGTATTTGTAATATAAATTATTACATAATAATACATAAAGGATGAGACAAAAAATAAGACATAAAGGAATAGGGTCAAAGTTGTTGAAACTGACTCTTTCAAATTTAAAAGTACAAAATATTTGTAATATACATGCACATATACTTTTTAAGAATTTGCTGCCACTACACTGCTTTTAATCAAACCTGTTTCCTGGAATGCAGGATTTGTTTTCTACCACAGTTTCAAAGGATTGTTGTTACTAACTAAAGACTGTGTGCATAAAGTATACTGTAACTCAAAACCATATTGTCCTCCAGTTAAAACCAAGAGTTTAAATTCCTGCAGGTTTTAAGAAAACGGATTCTCTAGGGTTTTTCCTAATGTAAACAACATTAACCTAGTAGAGAGTATTGGATTGGTGATGAAATTTCAATATTGATTGGATGGGTCTAAATTCAAGCTATTAGTAGTTGGGTTTTTTCTTCTTTGCAAATCAGCTTTCTGTTATAACTCTGGATTGGCCACCGCTAAATCTGGAATTGTTAGAGGTCAGCATTATACATAGTGTGGGTTTCTTTGTGGTGTAATTCTGCATGTCTCATGGCGATAATCTTACTGGAGGCTGAAGAGGAAAAATGCTTCTTCAGCAAATACACGCAGCTCTGTGCACATTAGCGCTGTAACAGCTTTTTTCCACAAGAGGTTACAGCACGTGTTACAGCTGATGTAAAGCAATTTTTGTTACTTAAAAGAAGCTTTAAAGAAATAAAAAAATCCTCAAAAATGCAAAAGGTAGGAAGAATCAAATTCTCTCTTGCAGCTGTAATGAAAAAAGCATTCAGCACTTCTTAGCCCTAATACAAGTATGTCATGTAATTGCCAGTCAGGTATAAGAGTGAGTTACATACAAAGCTTTCAGTATCTCTTGGACAGTCCAAAAATGGTCATTATTGTAAATACACCCTGAACAGACATTTTACGTATGTAAATGACAAGTTCCCCTTCCAGCTTTGCCTTTTGTTATTCCTTGTGTACCTTTGATTCTTCAGTTTCTTCCACCTTTTAAATTCCATTGCATGTGTTCAGATTGTTTCTTCTTGCTTTAGTGGCCAACTGCTTTGATTTTGGACAATACACAACCTGCTGTGATCCTTTAATTTGGGGTTTAAGCAAATATAATCGAACATTTCAATGAGAAAAAGGCAAGTGTTGATATTAAATTATGACAGAGTGAATGTGTTGTTGAACTTGCAATATTAGTAAATTAATGATAAGGTCATCCGAACTCCTGCAACTGCATGTAACTTTAATCCTACAAAGATTTTGGGGTATTTTAGTAATGCTTTAAATGTGAGCTTCAGAAATGCTTGAAGAGCAGGAGGGTATATGGAGGAGGAAGCATAAATATCCCAAGGTTACTCAGTTTTTCAGGTAGATCCTTTTTGCTGGAGTAATACACTCTTAGCTTCAGCATTATTACTTATTTCAAAAAAGCATTTTCCTACGCGAGCAAGGGATCTTTTTTCTGATGTGGATAATATAATTGTTTGATATTTTTCATGTTAATGGCAATAACCTAATAATACACAGCAGTTAACCTAGGGGAAAAGTTCTAAAAAATTTTTGGAGGTGATAGAAAATTAAATGGAATATTGGATGGAATATTATGTGGAATGATATCTACTGGAAAGAAGTTTCGGCCACAGATCTCTTTCTCCACTCCTCTGTGACAGCCTGAGCACTGGTTTGCTGCAGAGTGAGTTAGGTTAAGGGACTTCTTAGGGGTTAAAATTAGTTTTCGTTTTACTAGGATAGTTTTAACTCAGATCTGTTTCCTGACTCAAAACAATCTTTGTCCATGCAAGAATTTGTACTGTGGCAGTGTGTGAGTGAAAACAGATTTTTTAAAAAAAATTGTTAACCTTTTGTCAGTAATCACATGTTGATAAAGTCATAAAATAAGCAGTTTCTTGCAAAAGAAAAAGTTTATAAGTAATACTCAAGAAGAAAAAGCTATTCTACCCATTAGAATTTCTGTAGATGGAGAGTCTGTGTGTAATAGATCTTACTCTGCTTATTTGTTTTTACTTCTGAGGTTGATACCGTTGGACAGGATGGGTTCAATATGCAGCTAGGATTTTTTATGTAGAATAATTTTAATTTTCTTTATATAATTCTTGGGAAAATGGAGAATTGGTTGAATTGTAAATTAAACTGTCTTGTGCAAGGACAGTAGTATCATTGGTATGACCTCTTCTGGAATGTGCAGGAAATATTTTTGAAGACCAAATCCCTAATGTGTTGGGAAAGGGGGTCCTACATGTTTTTTTAGGATGTAGATGAGGGCTGAAATATTCCTACTGTTAACTTGGGACCTGCTCCAAACAATCTTTGGTCCAAATTGGGTGTTAACCTTTATCTTCTTCCTCTGAGTTGCTGAATTGAGGTTCTAGTGATCTGCAGCTCTCTGCTAGGCACCAGCAGGTGGAAGATACCAGGCTATTCTCTCTTCCGTCATCTTAAGGGCTTTTTCTCCAAAATCATTTCTGCTCAGGAATGTGGACTTCTAGCAACCATGCAGAAGCTCTAGTAGGATTCCTGGTTGTTACAGGTAGAGCAATGCCATGGTAAGGTGTCTCTGTGCTTATGATCCTTCATTTCTGTGCAGAGTCCTAACGAGATGGATTTCACAGTAGCGGTGGATACTACGTGTCTGTAGGGGGAGGTCTGTTAGAAATTGTAAGGTGGCCATTGTTGTCATGCAAAATAACCAAGTAGATGCTAAGACAAACAAAACATTGCTTTTACTGATCTGGTGAGAAGCTCTGAGTACAGTTTCCAGATCCACAGAGTAAGAAGTTGCTGGAATTTTCCACCTGTGATAAACATCAGAGGCTCTTCCTGTGAACATTTATCTTTCTGTGTTGCTACATCCTATTCTATGGACAAATTACTGTGTATATCTATGTACCAGTGTGTATTTGTTTAGTGAAGTACTATTTGCAAATAGTTTACAAGTCTGCCTTTCAATGCCAGTAATTATTTTAAATCAAAATAAAGTAAGGCAAATCTCGTATTTCAACTTCATTAGAGCTGCGCAGCCTCTGAATGCAGAGTTTGTTTGGGAGCGCTGCGCTCACGTCAGTGAGTAGAATGTGTATTAAAAGCAAACTGATCTAATTGAAAGTTGGATAGTAGGTGCTGGTAGTAAGTTTGCAGTTTCTATTAATAATAACAATACATCCCATGGGTGAGGAGAGGAAATGGAAGCCATCTACCCAAGCTCATTATGCAGCCATGTGTGTCTTACTGTTTTATTTAGAAATGGTGTACAAGTTGATGGCAATTCCTTTGACAGACTGAAATCAGGTAACTAATGCTAGCATTGCACCTTGTTCCGTATGGTCGTATTTGACCTACTAATTCTTCCACGTCTCAAAGTAATCCATGTTTTCTTTCAGTGGATTAGTTACAGATGCATGCAAATTTCCCCAGGGAGCCAGAATCAGATGTAGAGGTATAAATGACTTAAAAGCTCATTAGAGACGTGATGTGCAAAGTGTACCTTGTGGTAGGTTTGATAAGTGGCAGTTCTACGTAATGTATCCCTTTGTGTTAACAATAAATGCTATAGCATGAATTTATAGCTTCATTGTAAGAGAGCAGAAGTATTCCCAAGCATGCAGACGGACAGAAACAGTGGCCTCGCTGCATGACAGAGCGTTTAAGCCTGTAAGTTAGGTTTTTCCAGAGTAACACTGGCTTTTTTTTATTACTATTTTTGAAAGAGGTCTTCATCATTTTCAGTAAGATAAGGGCTATACTTGCAGCATCATATTTAAAATAACATGCTTGTGGAAGGTCTAACAAAGAACTGGCAGATAGTCCAGTTGTTATGCTGATAGAATTGGAGTATTTATTAAATTAGTAGTACTGGTCTCATATAGTTGCAGGAAAATGTCATTGACATATATCAGAGTGATGGGAAAATGCAGACTATTTGTGCTAGAAGTCTTGAGGAAACAGTGAACAGAAATATCAGTTTACTAACAGTAGGTAATCTTTCTACATTACCTGATTCGTCAAGTGCTTTCGATAATTTTTCTTCTGTATAAATTCAGGTTGTTTATATTTCAATATATTGCATCACTGGCGAAAGGGATACAGCAACTTTATTACCCGAAGTGCGGTAGAGAACATCGAGCTACTCTGAGAGACTTACAAACCCCGCCTTGCTCCGGGTGGGAGAGTCCCTGTGAATCTGTAATTAGCATATATGTCTAAACTTTCTTGATTTACATTACTGAGACAAATTAAAATCAGCTGGTTTTGTATTTGACTTGCTCCTTCATGTCCTCTCATGAAGTCAAGACATACCGGTTCCAGTAACGTGCCGTTGCTGGTGTCGCGCTGCCGCAGGTGTAGAAAGGCGCTGAGGTTGTGTTGCAGCGTGGAGACGCGGGTGGCAGGAGCTCCGCTGGTGACAGCGACCTCAGGCCTGGGTGCCCGGTGCTGAGCCGCAGGACGCGCTGACACCATGCCCCTGCGTGCGGGGAGCTGTTACAGCTGCCCAGCGGGAGGGGCTGCGGGCAGCACGTTCTGGGCTCTCTGGTGGAGATCTGGCTTTCTGTCCGGAAGTGACATCCGGGAAGCCCATCTTGAAGCTCAGTGCCAGCCCCGTCTCATGCTCGCAGAACCCAGCGGTGACGTGTGCTCCTCCTGTGTCCTGTAGCTGGTGCATCAGCAGCTCTTCCCGTGTCACTGAGATTTGATTCCTTAGTTTATGCGCTGCAGGTTTCCTTACCCATTTCTGGTTTTAGTTTATGAGAGTGAATGGTGGTGTAGCCAGTAAATTGTGAGGATGAGACCTGGTTGTCCTCCAGTTATCATGTGTATTTTCATATTAAAATTCACTTGGGCAGGAACAGTGCGATGGTCTTTCTCCGTCTGCTATGAAAGTGCGTATTTGATAGTCCTAGGGAAGAGTCCAGGATGGAAAGGGTCAGCTGCTCAAACAATTGTAATTATTTTATTGCAGTTCTGTGCTTTAATACATTTCTTACATTTATTTGACAGTTCAAAGCTACCTTCTACAGAGCAGCCAAAGAGGCTTCAGAATACAGACGGCTCCTTGGGTGTGCTGAAGTAATGCTGAGAGATGCTGCAGCTCAGTCTAGTTTAGAATTGGAAGGATAAAAGACTGAACGTCCCCAGGTTCTTTTGCACAAGATCTTTCACCTGTAAAAATTACAGCTGTAATCTCATCCGTGGTGCTCTCTCGTAATCCAAGTGGGTAATTTTCCACCACTCAGAACTATTCACGCGGGAAGAGCTGCCGGTGTGCTTCCACGCTCGGGCAGGGGAAGTAAATGTCTGTAGGAAATGGAAGAGCCTCAAAGGAGCTAAATAATGGGGAGGGAAGAGCCTTCCCGCTGAAGCAAGAGCTTGCTGCCCACTGCCTTGGGGGACCTGGCTGCTGTCATCTTTGCTGACCAGGTTTCAGGCTTACTTTTCTTATGTAGGGTACGGCGTATGCAAAATCATAATTAATTGACTTGGAAGTTGTGTTAGTGTGTGTGTTGCTGGGTTTGGTTGCCGGTTGTTTTTTTGTTGTTTGTTTTTTTTTTTCTTTTGTAATCCACCTTTAAAGATTTCCTTGTTCTTGCCTGAAGGACAGGCAGGGCTAGCTGCAGAGGCGGAGGCAGTAAAAGCACTGGTGCGCCTTGTAGACAGCAGTTGGTGTTCTGCTGCCGAAACAGCGTGCTCTGCCCAGGGACTTGGTTGAAGCGCTGGCATATGCTTTGTAAGGCAAACTCAGAGCTTCACTGACAGGTATCGTGCCAGTGTTACTGCAGTTGTTTTATCTGTCTAGTGGAAAAGTAAGTATGCTTGGGCTTTTTGGGTTGTTTGGGTTTTGGTTTACTTTCTTGGTATTTTATTTGAAACTTTATTAACTTCATACTTATCTTAAAATTCAGACTATTCTGGAAAGGAATTGGGGAGTTAAATGGCCGGTTTAGTTTGTTCTTAATAGAACTTTGTTACTCTTACGTGTATGTAGTAGATGATCCTTAACGGTGACTCTTATACTGTTGATTACAGGAACATAGAGAAGTTGCCAGACAGTTGTTTTTATTTTGCATTTCCTTGACTATTAGATGGGAAACTAGCCCATAAGATGGACATTGCTATTATGAGTAAGTATATAAAGTATTAATTGTTTAGATCGTTCAGGAGCTGTGTGTGGCTTCTCTTGGATGTGATTGTGCAACCTTGATTGAATCCTTGTCCTCTTAATTGTGTAACAACTAAAGAAAACCTTCTGAAGAGTCAGGCAGGCGCTACTTTTTAATTCATGTTGCTGCTTCTCTCTCTCCTTCCTACATATTACTTCTTGTTCTCTCCCTGTTGCAATATGTCATCTAGAAACTAAACAGACTTACAGCTGTCCTCTTGCCTTCTGCTCCTTTGCATGATAGCGGAAGGTTACGCGGCATTTCAAGAGGACAGTTCCGGTGATGAAGCTGAAAGTCCTTCAAAGCTGAAGCGGTCCAAGGGAATACATGTCTTCAAGAAACCCAGCTTTTCCAAAAAAAAGGAAAAGGATTTTAAAATAAAAGAGAAACCCAAAGATGAAAAACACAAGGAAGACAAACATAAGGAAGACAAACATAAAGAGAAGAAGTCAAAAGACTTAACTGCAGCCGATGTTGTAAAACAGTGGAAAGAGAAGAAGAAAAAGAAGAAGCCAATTCAGGAGACAGAGATACCTCAAGTGGATGTTCCCAGTCACAGACCCGTGTTTGGCATCCCTTTGTCTGATGCGGTAGACAGGACCATGATGTATGACGGCATCCGCCTGCCAGCAGTTTTCCGTGAATGTATAGATTACGTAGAGAAGCACGGCATGAAATGTGAAGGCATCTACAGAGTTTCAGGTACTCTGGGCACACTGACATGCGGGTTCCTAAGGTCTTTACTTGCAATTTCTTCTTATTTTACCACTTTCAACACCTAGAGACTCTGTTTATGGCTGCATTAATTTTTGTTATCCAAAAGATAATTGGGTAACTAAAGTTAAGTAAGCCCTTAGGTCTGAAGTAGCAGAAAAGGTGCTAATGTGGTGGTACTGCTTCATGGCAGTGAGAACACCCTTGTTTTGGCCTTTTGTGATAGGGTGGTAACAATGAATAAAATGTGTTAGTATGGCCAGCTTATAGTTTTTTCCTTATGCAGCAGAAATCCAATGCTAGTTGATTGCAAAAGCAAAGATGAGATACAACCATTTTATTATTTAAGCTTCCCACTGAGTTGCTTTTTCCAGTTACTTCCATCGTGTGGTTTGTTTTTTCTTAAAGAATTCTTTTCTTTGAGCAAATACTCTAATAAGCAGAAAATACAAGTTTCACTATTTAAGCTTAGCAACAGCAGGCTAATTAACTGTGGTAGTTGCATAACACCAGCTTACATAAATGAAACATCAGATTTAGTGATGTTAAACAAAGCAGTCCCTTCATTTGTGCACCGTATCTGCAGCACAACTCGTGTAAGTATTTCTGTGGGTATGTTTAAGGTAGCAAGAACAAGTGAGAGAATGAATTTGAGGAAGAGCATTTGAAACAAGTTGCCTAGCATGGCAAAACAGTAAGCAAACGATTCTCAAGGCTTCCTTAAGCTGCCTTCACGCTGTCGCTCTGCGTGCTGTTTGTAGGCATGCATAAACAGCGCAGCAGCTGGAGCAGCCCCTTTGCCTTGCCCATCGGAACGTTTGGCTGCACGTTTGTTCCAAGACACGATGTGTCGGGAATTTTCACAGAAGGAGGTGTGTTTTGTGTAAATCGGTGTTGACGTTTGTGCTTCCTAGGTGTTCTCCAGTGCAATAGCACCCTCTCGTGCGTGTAAGATTATTTAAATTGAGAGCTCAGAGAGACAACTGCAGCGGCTCAGCAGCCTGCCAACCGCTGTGATGGCTGACGTGCTTGGAGGTGACACTGCGCATGTTGTACCTGGCGTTTACCTGGGGCTGAGTGCACCAGCACTGCTCGCCGCGTGTGAGCCGAGCCGAGGGAGCGCGCTGTGTCGGTGTGACTCCAGGGGGTGTTTGAGCTTTAAGAGTGAAATTTCCCTGAGTTTGGGAAGATTGGAATGTCACCGCGCTATAAAAACACCTTGGGGAAAATCTTGTCTGGGTTGAATAATTGTGTGACCGCACTTCTATTCGTGCAGTGCCTCAGATCACGCAGCCTGTGTGAGATTCCTCTGCCGAGGAGCACCAGCTGGAACTCGGGAACCTAAAAAGTCCGGGTTTTATTCTGACAGAGGAAAGTTGTTATAGGTAGAACCTACTCCACAATATTTGAGTCGATAACATTTGCTACTTGGCTCAGGGCTGTGCAGTTGAACAGGCTTAAAGACGGTGAACGCAAATACACAGCTGATCTTGCGTTGCCCTACCCTTCCTCACTCTTATGCTATGTTCCTTCGTGCAAGGGACTGCGGATTCAGAACTTGGGCGCTGCTGTGGTTTTGCTTGGTAGCAGTAGTCGGTGCTTTTAGAAGCAGTGATCACGTAATTTTGAGTCATGATTTTAACTTCGCTACATGTGGATAACCTTTAAAAGGTATCCCTCAATTAGCTTAATTTGTAACGAGAGGTGAAATACAGGCATCTCAAAAACAAGACAAAAAAAAGTTTAACTATTGAACTATTGTACATTTACAGCTGATTTCTCTTAATTCTTGATCTAAATATTTTAAGGAATAAAATCAAAAGTTGATGAGCTAAAGGCGGCCTATGATCGAGAAGAATCTCCCAACCTGGAAGAATACGAGCCCAACACAGTAGCCAGCTTGCTGAAGCAGTACCTGCGAGAACTGCCTGAAAATCTGCTTACCAAAGAGCTAACGCCCCGCTTCGAAGACGCCTGTGGCAAGAGCACGGAAGCTGAGAAAGTTCAGGAGTGCCAGAGGCTGCTGAAAGAGCTGCCGGAGTGTAACCATCTCCTCATTTCTTGGCTGATTGTGCACATGGACCATGTTATTGCAAAGGAACTGGAAACAAAAATGAACATCCAGAATATTTCTATAGTGCTCAGCCCCACTGTCCAGGTACGTGCACCACGCAGCCAGCGTCAGAGCAGAACTTCAGCCCTGGAAGGACTTCTTTGTAGGAATTCTCTTGCAGGTGGGAATGGGGTCTGGTCTGGTACAGCTGAGCTGAGTTACAGCTTCTCTTTACACCTCAGGAACCTGAAGTGCTGGGAAGGGGGAACAAAAGCCTTCCTGAGTGTGAGCTGGCATGCTGTGGGTCTGATCCTTGGGCTGCTGGGAGAGCCTTACAAAGGGTAGTGATTGGGGCCTTAATTCTGTTATGAACAGAAGTGATTTGGTGTTGAATATGTCCAATAATTCATCCAGATACACAGTTTCTGTGGGCTTTTGATTCAGTGATAATTTTTGCAGTGAGGACTATAGTGTTGCTTCATTTTAATATGAAACCAATGAGCACTGTCCTGCAAACAGATCTTCCTGGTGCAGTAATGACTTGGGTATAATGGCTTTGGTGGCTGCAGTCACATGGCTGGGGAAAAACAACTTCAGTTTTCCATTAAGAGTTTGTGGTTTCTGGATTGATGAATTCCTTAATAGACATCTTGGAAATACTTACTTTAAATACAGCTCAGAATTAGTCCTGTGCAGAATGGAAACACGGCATTATTGGGTGTTTGGTCTTCGAGAAGAAAAACCACACTTTAGAAGAGCTTGGCTTTATAATTAAGAGCCTAGGCGGAGGCCCAGTAGCACAAGGGCCGGGTATTATTCTTGGCTATTTTGCTGTGCCAGACACTTTCTAGCTAACAAAAGAAGTAACAATTACTGTCAAACAAAACAGGCCCAATCATGTTTTGTTGTTAAGTAGATTTTTAGCAGTGAAAATGCAGGTAGTGACAGAACTCTAATCTTTCTTTCAGGATACATTTTTGAATTTTAATGGAAGATATACTGTCAAAATAAATACTTCTGTCTTGTGTTGAAACAAGGAATAATACAGCACCAGCTCCTTTCAGACTACTTTTTCTACTATATTAAATCATCCAAGAGAGAAACTGTAGAAAATATTCACAGTTTGGGGGAGGAGTGAGAAGGTAGCCAGCAGCTGGCCGTAGCACAGCATGGCTGCTGTTCTCTCTCTTACGTGTTGCTGCCACCAACTCCCTTTACATCAGCAGAAAGAAAGATGTGGTGCGTTTCTGCATCTACGAGTGACGGCAGTAACTGTGGTAGGTTAAGGTGTGTGACAGGGCTGAGGTTAGCAGGAGAATGCCTCAGATACATGAGCAAGAGAGACGGTGAAGCGAGTCCCTGAGGACTAGGTCATTTAAAACAGCATTTTTAATCCAGAGTTTAATCTTTCGACAAACTAACGCGACTGCGACTCACAGAAAGGCTTACTAAAGGCTGCTCTGTTTCTGGAGGATGATTCTATGCTTCACAGGTGAAGATGATGTGAATAAATCACCTTAACCCATGTTTTGTCTGTCCTTCCTTTGCAGATCAGCAACCGTGTCCTGTACGTGTTTTTTACACATGTTCAGGAGTTCTTCGGGAATGTGACCCTAAAGCCAGTGACAAAACCTCTTCGCTGGTCAAATATGGCAACAATGCCAGCACTTCCAGAGACACAAGAGAGCATCAAAGAAGAAATCAGGCGCCAGGTTAGCAATTACTTCAGTGTTTTTCTGCTGATCTTTGCTCTGGCTTTTAGACACTCAATATAAATTCTCACAAGCTCGTAATATCTCTTCAGTTCTATTACAATTAGCAGAGACTACTGGAAAGAGCCCAGTGACATTTTCTGTGTGGAAAGTTGTTACGGTCTTGTGATGATCGTAGCCATGGCTTTCGTGGGTTGCTTTGCTGTGTAGATCAGTGCTTTCACCGTGTGAGGAAGGTCAGGAGAACGTGCTGACAGTGTGGTTTCTTCGCTCTTCAGCTAATTCTAGAGCGTGTGCTGAATGTGTGTTAACGCTTGGTGGTGGCTGACTTGTCAAGCTCTGAAAACCAGAACTCCAAGCCTGTTGCTGCAAAGCCAGAAAGATTTTTCCTTTCCGTCTGCCCTGCTGTGATATATCAAAGACACTAATTTCTTTGGCAATATTTCTAGGAGTTCCTACTGAACTGTTTACACAGAGACTTGCAGGCAGGGATAAAAGACTTATCCAAAGAAGAGAGACTGTGGGAGGTGCAAAGAATTTTAACAGCTCTTAAGAGGAAACTAAGAGAAGCTAAGAGGCAGGTGAGTAACTGTTCTATTTATTGGCCAAACATAAATCATAGATCCCCAATTTGTGACAATGCAGAGGCACCCAGTTAGATCAAACCACATTTTGATCTCTTTACTTGCTGATTGTTTCATCTTAACTTTGCATGGCTGACGAGCAATTGCATTTTCTGGTTAGCTGGCTCTCCCTAGGGCCAGCAAGATCTTCACACATCCTTCACAGCTGTTTGTAGAAACAAGAAATATGTAAGATTAAAAACTTGGTGTTTGACAGAGCATGTATTCATTATATGCTTGAAACAATGTGTCCCGGAGTGCCAAGAGGAATTACTAGAAGATTCAAGGTTAAACTTCAGAAGCATTTTTAAACTCTCGTGTGTCCCAGGGAAGGGACAGAGCTTGCTGAAAACTTTCAGGACAACCGAGCTGGTGACTCTGAATTTGGAAAATAATACATTCACAAAAACCTTTTTTACGGTAAACAGAGTGACGGGGGAAGCTGTCCTTCTAAAAGTCGTTCTCTTTGTCTGCCAGGAGTGTGAAACAAAGATTGCACAAGAGATTGCTAGCCTTTCAAAGGAGGATGTCTCCAAAGAAGAAATGAACGAGAACGAAGAAGTTATAAATATTCTGCTTGCACAGGTAGATGGCACTTACCTGTTTGTCTGCTGGTGTTCCCTTGTTCCGCATCTGTCAGAAATGCAAAGCGCTCTTTTGTGCCTTCTAATGCAATGGGAAAGGGAAGGCTTAAATGGGTCTCTCTGTCCATTAAAAGACAAGGCTTTAACGGTCAGCAGAGTGAGGACGGAATGCTGACTGAGGGAGTGAACCCAAAGCCGAGCAGACTCTTGTTAACAGCAGAAAGGAGACGCTGTGCAACACCGCTGACCAAGTAGCCTTTGTTGTCAGTGTACGTAGAAAGCGGTTCCACCTCTAACCAGCTTTAATACCGTTAACTACTTTCCTGCTGATTAAAGGAAGTAAGGCAACTGTGTTGGCTTTTCTGCCTTCCTTTGCTTCCCTCAGGAGCTTTCATCTTCTCTCCACTGTACCTCCCTCCTTATAATCATCTTCAGAGATGTATTTTATAGTTCAGTTTTTCTAGTTATTTTACTGGTTAGCCAGAGCTTTTCCCTGTGATTTAAGGAAAGGGGCAGCCAAACACGCCAGAGTTTGGTGCGTCATCTCCACTGCTGTTCAGTACGGCGATCGTCTCTTGTTGGTGTTGAACTTGCATTTGCTTTGAGGTCTTGGATGAACCGGAGTTCAAAGCCGGCGTGCTAACCACTTCTACTGAAAGTATTTCAGAGAACTGCATCATCTCATTCTTACCGTATGTCCCTGTAGAACATAAAGGCAAGGCTCTAAGTGAACTAATTGATCATTGCAGGAGAACGAGATTTTGACAGAACAAGAAGAACTGCTGGCCATGGAGCAGTTTCTGCGGAGACAGATTGCCTCAGAGAAGGAAGAAATAGATCGCCTTCGAGCAGAAATAGCTGAAATACAAAGGTAAAAGGGAGAGAGCGTACATCAGAGCCCCTGGCAGGCGAGCACGCTTTGATTAAAAGTAGATACAGGCTCTTCTGGAATCATACTTTAAACTGCACTTAAAAGCTCACCCTGTGAACATCGCATTTGAAAGCAGCCTGTTTGTATTGAAATCTCAGCAACTTTGGACCTTTCAGCATGTTTTCTGTTCGTGTAGTGATGGAATTATGATCTAAAAGACATGAGACCCTGGGCACCAAAAAAATCCCCCTAGTTTATTAAACTAAGCTTTGAAATTCTGATTTTGTTTTTAAAACAGATTATTCAGTGGCTGTGAGTTAACTCTTGTACGCTGCTGCAGTTCTGGCAGCCTTGAAGGAAGCGTTTAAATCCGAGTTTGTCATTGGTCTTTCAGTCGCCAGCAGCATGGCCGAAGCGAAACCGAGGAATATTCTTCCGAGAGTGAAAGCGAGAGCGAAGATGAGGAGGAACTGCAGGTCATCCTGGAAGACTTGCAGAGACAGAACGAGGAGCTGGAGGTAAGATCTGAGTCGTAGTATTAATTGGTGTGCTTCTCCGTGCTGGTCACGTGCCTTAGTCTGCGCAGAGGTGTTTGCAGACGTGCAGACTGGCCGTTTCGCCATCAGTTTTGCCTGGGCCTAACACCCACCAGCTCTGTCTTCACACCACGGGTGTGTGCGCGTCCACGCCCCTGCTGCCGGGGTTGAGAGCAGAGCTTCCCTGGCAATGCCGAACGGCCCCCCTGGCTGCAGCAGCTCTGTGGCGGAAGGAGCCCTGACCTTTGTTTCCCTTACTTGAAAGATAAAGAACAATCACCTGAACCAAGCGATTCACGAGGAGCGCGAGGCCATCATCGAGCTGCGAGTACAGCTTCGGCTGCTGCAGCGAGCGAAATTGGAGCAGCAGGGGCAGGAAGAAGAGGAGCCAGAAAAGCGCGGGGGTGCTCCTCAGCAGCAGAGAGACAGTGTCCTGGAGACAAAAGCAGCCAAAGAGCAGCCAAAAGCAAGCAAGGAGCAGCAGCAAGTCAAGCCATCGCCAAGCAAGGACAGGAAAGAAACTCCAATTTGATCCGGCTCCTTGGATATGCATAAAATCAACTGAACTGTGCAAATTACTGTAATTTGAGTCAAACTGCACAAATTATTGCTGGCTGTGTACATTCTGTAAAGAAACTTTTCTTTTGAGCCCTGGAGACTTTTGTCTCTGATACTTGTGGCTTCTCCTCATCAGACTCAGGTGAGTTTGGAGAGGCCAGAAGAGTTTTCCAGTTAGTATCCGATTATTTCAAGACTGGTTTCCTTCAGGTGATTTAAAATAATTCAGTAACAGTTTTACTTTAAACCAAAATCATCATTTACATCCATTGGAGCAGAATTGGAAGATCTCATTTTCAGTAAATAAACAAAAACCCACCCCCACTTACTAATTATTTGCCTTGTGGATCCACTCATCCTCATTCACCATTATTTCTGCTTATTAACCCAGTCACTTCTTGCTTGTGCCTTTGATACCTTTCTGATGCAGATTATATACAAGGGAGCTTTAAATTTATGCTGGGTTGGCTGAAAAGCTGGGAGACTGCGGGGTATCGCGTCTACCTGACATGCCCTTAAGCTTCGTTTTTGTTCCGAGATGTACTGAATAAATGGAGAAACTTGAGAGACGTTATTTATGTCCCTGTGTGACGGCCGTGTTCACCAAGCGCTGTTCATGTCTTGTAGCCATGTAGGTAGCCCATTTGCTCATCTGTAAACCACTCTCATCATCCCCGTTTTAGACAGGCTGCGTTCACACCGCTGCCGTATAGCCAAGAGCTTTCTCTTCATCCATTTTAAATGTCTCAGTCCCTTGGAGAAAGCCACTGGTGGATGCTCCAGGCAGCGGTGGGGATGGGTCACATCACTCAAGATCTGCCCGACTGAGCAATATCGCGTTTCCCTCTGCAGAAACGCCAGTCCCTGGTACGTTCCTGCGATGCCAGGGAGGCACCGGGCCTTCAGCAATGGCCTCCTCGGTTGTCGTTTAAAAAGCCAGCACAACCTGGGACTCGCTCGTGGTTTGGCTGTTGTACTGCTCCTGCCCGGAAAAAGCCTCCGGCCACGCTGGGGGTTCAGGGCCATTTCACGTGTCGGGTGCGCTCACGGGACTCATCCACCGATTCATACAGAGACAGCAAACTCCACAGCGTGCACATAGGCTCTCTTATTTTTTAATCTGGATATTTATTTTCAGCACCTGTTGGATGTGGTTGTATTCTTTATCTATTGCACTGTTGTGAATCATTGGCCATGATTTGATTTTGTACAAATAATGCTTTGATATGTTATAGAAAACAGCATAGTATTTTTTTAAAATTTGGGAAAAAAAGTTTATAAACGCAGAAAATGTGGTCAGATGACAAATGTAAACTAAAGCATTCTCCCTCGCCTTCGTTACATACATTTTATATTTGCTGGCAATATTTAAACCTCTTTTTTGTTGTTTAATTCACACTAATTCCTATTGAATTGTCATGGATTTTTCTAATGTTCTTCAGACAAATCTCTTAATATTGGTTAACTTTTATTTTGTTAGGATTGTATTTATCAAGCAAATAAATTCAACAGCCATTTGAAAGTAGTTTCTAATTTACTTCATAATGCAAATGATAGTTACTTCTTCTTGGGTAGCCACCTGCAGTTGGGGAGTTTATATTAAAAATGAATTCAGGCTTTTTTAACAGCTCTTCTCTGAAAGAACTGTCTGCAACTGAATGTCATAGAAAGCCTCCATAATTCAGGTGAAGATCAAGTTTAATTTGATGAAATTAAGAGATTTTAAGATTTCGCTTCTCTCTCACTACTGAGATTTCAGCTGTGACAGCGAAACCCACCCCATTTATTCACACCGTTCCTTCCAGCACACAAACACCCTTCTTTCTCCTGCAGCCTCACAAAGCACTGGAAGCGCGTTGCCACCGGAGTCTTAAATGGAGGTGGAACTGCTGCTCCTGCAGCAATACAGCAGCTGTAACCAGAAATTTGGTTTCAAAATGCCCAAAGGATGGTTCTTTGAAATTCTTTCGCATTCTTTCAAGTGATACGTCCAGTGATAAACGCAGTTATTGATAAAACTCCTGTAGCTAAAATCCCAAGTGCGAGTCACTGCTGGCCAAACCAAACACGCACCGATGGCGCTGAAGCCCGACAGCCCTGGGGAAGCCCCGGGCTGAGGCAGCCGCAGCCCCTCAGCAGAGGGCAAAGCCCCTGCCCAATGTAAGAGTGGTGGGGGAGGCCCCGCCCCAGCCCTGCTCCTCTGCCCCATCACCTCCACCAAGGGGCTTGGCTGCCCCAGGCCCCGCAGCACCAGCGCTCGCAGTGCTCCTGGTGAAGAAGCCACGCTAGCAGCCACGGCATCAGAGACCGCTTGCAGCAGTTGCAAACAATTAACTGAAAAGCCAAAGCTCATTTCAAATAAAGGGGAAAGCAATGACAAAACAGGCACCCGAGTGTTCATAGGCTGCCTTGTCAATCCCCAGGGCCTGACAATGGAATCTGTGAGCTGCAGTGCTCAGACGATCGCCTCCCCCGGCACCAACAGTGCCTGCAAGGTGCCACCTCCATGAAGTCCACGCAAGTCTTGAGTAACCCAGTTACCTGAATCAAAGTATTTTAAACACATTTAAATTGACCTAAAAGAAGACTTCTTCCAACAACATACAGCTTGTATGTGCTGAGGGCAGCACCGGACCCGGTCAGACCCTGTGGACAGCACACCAGGCTGACTCACCTTTACCGAAATGAAGAAACAACAGGCTGCAACGCTAATCCTGCTGTTCTGGGCTTCACAAAACTTTTCATGACATCACATCTTTTGTGACACTTTGTGGCCCATCTGCATTCCTCTTGTAAATCTAAGTGTTTGCACCACAGAGCATTACTTAAGGGGAGAACAAGGGGACAGGGGACAACCACATACCTTACCTGTTTTTATAGCCCGTGTCAACACAAGCCTGGAACAGGTTTTGTCAAATCCGTCAGAAACCCAGCAGGAGCCAGGACACTGCACCAGCGGGTCACTGGGACCGCGACACCAACGTGAATCAGGACACAAACCTGGGTTTTGCCAGCAGCAGGTTACTTGAACGGGACACGTGACAGCTTTTATTCTCACAACTGACTGAAACACTGCAACCATACAATGAGCCAACTTCAGATATCTTGCATACCAAGCAGGGTTTCCCCCCCTAATAAGGTCTTTCTACTCTGAAAAAATAGCAACCCAAGTTATTGCCCGAATTTTATTTATTGGAAAATAAAAAAAAAACAAAATTGAAACAATGAGCAGTACCTCTCACATCACATCCCTACCACAAGTCTAAAAGCATCCACTCACATCGACACCATGCAGGATTCCAGCCAAAAAGAGGTCTGACCAAGCTTAATCTGTCAAGGCTTTCATTTCTCAGCACGTACCTCTGACTCACAGTGCTTCATCTGCAGAGGGAAAAATGCCTCATCGGGACCAAACGTGGCTTATATCCAACACCATTCTTTACAGCACTCTCTAAAACATGCTCTGACAGCAGAAGCCAGCAGCACCGTAGCAGAGGACGGCTGTCAGTCCATCCTGTCCCAGGGAGACGGCACGGCCTCCCAGCACAGCCTTGGGCTGAGCCCCCTGCCGCTCCTCCATCCTGTCACGGATGCGGATACCCAACGCGACGCCCAGCTCAGCGCTGGCGCTTCCACTGCTGACCCGCTTGGACACAATGGGCTGCTACCAGGTTTCGTCTGGAGTTTCTTGTGTTGCCGACGACCTTACCACCGCCAGCAGGAAGGCCTGCCACAGGATTATGCTGCAAAGCCTATGGTTTTAACCGGACAACCCCACTCCCACGCACTGGACGAATTCCCCGTCTGAACTGCAGAACACAGAGTTCCCAGCACAGCGAAGTTTCGGCTTGGGGCAGTGAGAGCAGCCCTTGCTGCCTGCTGGAGTGCCCCAAGGCCTACCCTGGCCATACCCGCTGGCTACACAAGAGCTGACAGCCCTTCTACAACTTCTGCTAACTGCATCCGAAAGGGGGGCCTGTGGGGAAGAGAGCAGGGCAGACATCAGGAAAAAGGCCAAGGCCAGAGGTTGCTGCATCCTAAAACTTCCGAGGCTGTTCCTCAAGTTTCTTTTGATGTTCGAACAGTGCAGCCTCCCCTCCGCTCAGCAGCCTTGTTCAGAAACACGCAGAGGAGGGTGCTCAGTACCTTCACTTTTCGCAGTCACGACTCAAAACCACCTGCAGCTAATCCGGCTGAAACGTTTCCCACACAGAAACGTGACTATGCCTCTGCAGGAACGGGTCACGCTGTTTCAAGCAGACCATCATCAGAGGGCTGGAAGGTGTTTAAACATCCAGTCACTTGTCTCTGCTAAGTCACGGTGTATTTCAGTGAGCTGGATACAGTCCAGCCTCAACAGCAACTGAACCTGAAAACAATCCTGTTACCTTGGGCTCTTTATTTTTCTGATCAAAGTAAAATGTAAAGTAAAACTAAAACACAGAGTCTGAAAGCACTTGGGGTGGTGGCTGGAGAGGAGAAGATCATGCACATTTTAAATGAGCTTTCCTGTCATAGAGTTACCTTTTTAAGACAGTCCAGCAGTATGTCCCAACTCTGCACATAAAGAAAATCTTAATCACTTTACATGTGCTTTCCATGTTGGCTGAATTCCAGCACAGGCAGGAAGACGAGCCCTGCCCATCAGTGTCAGATAAGAGAACTGACTTGAGAGAACAAGTGGAATTCAGAACCAGTTTTTGTCCATCTGCCTTGGCTCAGAGTCCTCTTCCCATCCTACCATGACAGAGAGGCCCTGTGGCTGAAATCAGGTTGGGAAACAGGAGCGCTGCACACAACTGTCCACACCAAAGGGCGAGGGAACAAAAGGAGACCTTGCCAACGGGAAGGAACCCAGTCAAAGCGTAAGAGCGTGCCTGAGCCCCAGGGCAGACTTCACCCTTCTCCCCTCTCTGCCCACCCACTGCCAATTCAAACTGGCCATCTCTGGACCCCAACCTCTGATGGTGCAGAGAAAAGGTGGGGGAGCACGATCCACTGACTGAGCACGAAAACCGTCATGGCCAGACCTACACCTGCGCAGGAGGGTGGCCAAGCCCACACAAATGTTTGTTTCAGTTGGGCTGAAGTTAGCCTGCTGTTCTGCAGCCCTAAAGAACATCGCATCTTCTCTGCAGGGCCAGGAATTTGTGCAACAGCTATCTGGGACATTCAAAGCAGCAAAAACTGATTTCCAAGCATCACGTCTTGGTTAAAAACAAACCTCCCTCTAGAGGGTTCCAGACATTTGCCAGTTTTATTGGCATGAAATCTGCATGAAAGCATGGTGAGAAAACAGCCCTACCAAATCCCGGCAGGTCTCTGGGGAGGAACAACCAAAGACAGAGAACCTGCTGTGAAAGACAGCAAGCGGGAGAAAGCCAGGCAGTGATGTAACCAGGACATGGGAAAAAAGGGATTTCCCATGAAGCAGCTCCAAGACGAGTGAGCCAAGAGATTAAATGGAAAACAATGACAACTGCTTGTGAAGGACTGATTTGGTATCCTACCAAGAAGAGCTGTGCTACAGCGTTTGGGAAATCGTGGACCAACAGACGACAGTTCAGGAGCTCCCCCACTTTCTGCTCAAGAAATCGTGACCAACAGATAAAGGAGTTGAGATAGAAAATGAGATATGCATGAGGGAATTCACTGGGATCTTTGGCAGCGTTTCCAGACACTGCCCCATAGAAAAAAACAGCTCCTTTTCTCACCACTCAGAACTGAGATGTGCATTTCCCCAAGCCCCACGTCCTTAGGGACAAGTTGAAGCTCGAATCACTGACATTGCTAACACTGCTGGCATGAGAAAATTCCCTATCAGAGTTAAGCAACAGCGACCACAACCCTCAGGCTGTAGAGCAAATGCTCTTGGGCAACACTGAAAATAAAGCAAGTCAGTCTTTCCCTTCTTGGGAATCACCAAATGAAGCAGAGAAGAGGCAGGCAGATCCATGACACGTTAGGTGAAGGAAAAAGGAGAAAGACAGCTATTTCTCCTCCTCCCTGAAGAAGATCTTTATTTGTTACACGTCAGGGGGAATTCAGGCACTCTGCAACTGAAAACACTCAGTCATCCTTTGGAAAAGCCTCAAATTCACAGGCCTGCACTAGTATTGAAGAAATACAGAACAGAGAAATAAATCATTTGGAAGATTGTCTCATTTTTCAACTTCAAGCTGTCTTACCCTTAAATAACTAGAAAATACCTAAATGGATCAAATATAATGCTTCATTTTACTGGACTAGTGGCACAGTACATTAGTACAGTAACAGAATTAGGTTGGGACACGTTCCTTCTGGACTTCAAACACTAAGATTTCTTTTAAGTCCCAATACTCCTCCAGTGAATACCGCACTCCATTCCCGGTTAGAAGATGACCTAAAGCGTGCTCTGGTCTGAACAAAGAGTTGATCCCCTTCACCTCAGAAATCGCACACGTGACCCAACTACAATGCAACTGTCACAACACTGAAGCAAAAAAAAGAGACGAAGGGACTTATGTTCCCTGAACAAAATGCAGAAATCGACTGGACTTCAATGCATATTTCTAAAACAAGAATCATCTGGCCTTGGAGAGACTAGTTCCTTTTAGTTGTTCTCCGTATGGCAGCAGGGAGAGCTCTGAAAGCCTCCTGCCTGAAGAGCTCACTGCTTTCTGACAAGCTGCTGTCGCCCAGACACAGCACGGTCACACTGCCTACTCCTCTAGGGATTTGCGTGTGATGTCTGAACAATTATTGGAGAATGTGAGGAACACAAAACCTGATGAGAACATTACCTATACTACAGGAACTTCTGACCTGGGCATACAGTTACCTTTTCAAATTTTAAGCCAATTTTCAAAAGAGAGAGGCAAGCAAAGGAAAAAACCTACCCCCCCCCCCCC
>Ga0065711_1036399_pt1 | contig 21036 bp, 18 predicted proteins | sample Hoacrofraction12_FD_59098 | JGI IMG/M metagenome (GOLD analysis project Ga0065711, IMG submission 59098) | Hoatzin crop microbial communities from Cojedes, Venezuela - Epithelial fraction 12 v2 (version 2) | ecosystem: Host-associated > Birds > Digestive system > Esophagus > Crop | place...
GCTCGACGGGGGATGGAGCCGGCCGGGGGGGACCAGCCTGCGGCTCCCGGGGAGCGGGGAAGGCAGCCGGGGACCTGCTCCCCTTCCCGAGGGCGCGGGGCAGCTCTGCGAAGCGAGGAGCTGCTCCCTCCCCGGGCACGCGGAATGGCGGCACCAGATGAAGCCAGCATGATGATTTGTGTTTTTTGAAATAATCCCATTTTACCCTTCAGGACGGCGGTGGAGGGTGGGAAATCCCCAATGCCGCCCCCATAAAAGCCAGGGAATTCTGGATGCCATCTCCCTCCCGCTGTCCGCAGCGCGGGTGGAGCCCGCCTGGCAGCGCTGCGTCTGGCACACCTCCACCCGGGATGCTGCTGGGGTCGCGGCTCCCCACTTCTCCCCTCCCTTGCCAGATGGGGCACTACCATATTTCGCAAGTAAGATGTCGGGGCATTTCACCTGCTCCGCTCCTGGTGCTTCCCCCAGACCCAGTGCCTCAGCCCCGAGGGGTTTGGGGGCACCCGTGCAGTTTGCTGCAGCCTCGGCAGCTTCCCAGCGCCGGGCCCCGGCCGAGCTGAAGGCAGGGCCACAGCGCAGCCCGCGCTGGTGGCTGGGGGCTGCGCACTCACCCCTCGCTGGGCCTGCGGTGCCGGGCCCTGGAGCGCGGGGCAGCTGCCCGGAGTCAGACTGCAGAACTAGCACGTGGAGCTGAAGAACATGCTTTTGACTTCATTGCTCAGGTTGTGAGGGCAGAGAAAAAGGAATATCAGAAAATATCAACCACGTTATTTTCAGTTATGCTCAAACCTGTACTTTATACAGGCTCATGACTAAGGAGATGAAGTGCCAGCCCCTTGAGGGAAAGCCTTTCAGATGCAGCATGAACCACTGCCAATGTGGTTGGCAAGATGCTCGCCACCGACACTTAGGTACCGCTCTGCAGCATTTGTTATCGGTGATGTTCTTCAAGGCAGAACACATGCCCGGATGCCTCCCTCTGCAGAGGAAGTCATTACCAAGAAGCTGATTTGCGCAGCAGCAGGCATTTCTGGAATTTTTGATTTCTGATTCCAGTTTGGGAAACTGACAAACCATCCACAGTCACAGGTGTCAGCTACTTGCATTTTGTGGATGGATTTAACTAAGGGCTTCACTTAGAACATTAAATATTAATCTGCTCATGTGCTTCAGGGTATTAACTTAATAGGTGTCAGGAGACCTTGATGTTAACAAGCAGTCTGTGCCCCCAAAACCATGCTTTCGGATAACGTTCTTATTTTTCTTTTTTTCTAACGCATCAGTGTTTGACATTGCTGAGTGTGGGGGAGCTATGTCTGAAGCACCACTGTGTCACTACTCCTTCCCCCCTTCTTCCCCAGAAAGCTCCATCCAGCCTGGCCCAAGGATGGAGTCCCTCCCTGAAGCAGTCCTGATCAGAATCCTGGCTTCCATACCTGCAGTGGAGCTGGTGCTGGTGTGCCGCCTGGTCTGCTGCCAGTGGAAGAACCTGGTCGATGGAGCCGCGCTCTGGATCCTGAAGTGTCAGCAGGAAGGCCTCACTGGAGCAGAGTCACAGGAGAATGCTGAAAACTGGCAAAACTTCTACTTCCTCAGTAAGAAAAAGAAGAATCTCATCAAGAACCCATGTGGTGAAGGTGAGAGACGAGCATAACAAGCCGCAAGATTTCATAGAGATGTCCAGTCACTGGGAACTGGGTATCTCCAGTCTTTGAAAAAAGATTTGATTGCTATCATGTTGTAGCATTTTCTTCTTGCCCAAGTCAAATCACCTAATGCATGCAGTCAAATCACTTAATGGGCACGAAGGCCTTTGCTAATCAGCCTCTGCAAAGGGCTCTACTTGACATCAACTTTATATAAGCCCCTGCAGGGACCAGAGTTGCATTTGAGAGACAAAAACGTCCTTTGCTGAACCCCTGTCCAGTGCAGTAATGGTAATGGCATCTGGGTTTCCGGATTGCTTCTTGCCAAACTGTGACAGGAAAGGTCAAGCCTCTCCCTGCTCAGGAAAGCCTTTCCCCTTGGCTCACCAGGCACTTCGGGCTTCCTTGCTTGAAGCAGCTCAGGGAAATCTTGTTTGTACCCTCCTTACTGCAGCCCATGTTACAGAGCTGTGCACACACCCCGTTTGCCGTTATTCTGACAATCTGTGAACTTCACTTGCCAGATGTCCAAGATGCTTAGCAATAAGCAGCAGAAACCAGGCCTCCTAACCCAAGCAGCAACAAATACATTTCACACATCACAGACCAAAGCAATATCAACACAGCCTCTCCATTTTGTTTACAGATGATTTTCTGCAAGCTTTTCCAACATCCATGTTCCTTCTGGCTAAGACCAGAAAAGCCCCATGTTTAGGGACACCCTGCTTGTGGAAATACCGCTTAGCAATTTAGAAATAAAGCAATCGCCATCTCTCCCCAGGCTGTTCCTATGTTATGACATGGGAAGTGCTGACACACAGCCCAGAATACCTACAGAGTTTCACTGAGTAATTTCATAAATAAACCCACACGTACACAGGCATTTTGGCGGGGAATGTTAGAGTTTGTTAATATGAATTCCAGCCAAACTAAAGTTTTGTGCCTGACCTCTACATAACAAACCACATTCTACATGCAAAATTAGGGCTGCATCTAACAGCATGCCTTGTACAAGCCAGAGAAAGGTTCCAGTGGGTGAAGGTTGGGTTTTCCAGGCCCACAGAAACCAAGACTCATCTGAGTCTCTTTTCTGCCATTTGCAGAAGACCTGCAGCACTGGGGAGAGGTAGAGAATGGAGGTGATGGCTGGAAAATTGAAGAGCTCCCTGGGGACTTTGGAAAAGAATTCCCTAGTGAAGAAGTCCATAAATACTTTGTTACATCTTACGAGTAAGGCTGCTTTCTTCTCTTATTCAGGGAAGTGGACATTTTTGGTTCCCCAGTCCCAGGAGAGACTGTGATACCAGTTAACATCTCACATTTCAGGTGGTGTCGAAAGGCTCAGGTCATTGACCTTAGGGCTGAGGGCTACTGGGAGGAGCTGATGGATACAACCCAGCCTAAAGTTGTGGTAAGAGACTGGTAAGTAGCAAGGATGCCTCAGAAGACAGGCAGAGAGTCAAGAGAGAGAAGGAAGGGCAGGGAGGGCATATACCTGCACTGGGCCTTAAAATCTCAGACAGGGCAGGGTCTTGGTTCCAGGGCCATCGGCAGCTCTTGCAAGATTCAGATTGTTGGTGCATAAGGCCTCCAAAGACCAGGTTCCCATTGTGAATGAGGGAGGGTGGGGAGCTGGGGTAAGAACCATCACATATTCCCACCTCAAGCCCCAGTAACTTGGCAAGATTGGCAGGGCCTGCATTCAGCAAGATGCAGTTGCACGCTCTGGCTCTTCACAGAGTTCCCAGAGGTAAGGCTAGCAGCTTGGATCTCCTTGCAGGTACGCTGCACGCAGCGATGCCGGCTGCCTCTATGAGCTCTGTGTGAAGCTGCTCTCGGAAAATGAGGATGTTCTGGCTGAGTACAAAAGTGAGACTATTGCCATCCCTCAGGACAACGATGCCAGCTGGACTGAGGTGAGGTACAGCTGTGGGCTCAGCTGGTGACACCCAGCCTGCATGAATTGGGAATATTTTGAAGCAGGGGAGTTCTCCTGGCGGAGGAGAAGGTCTGTCATGTGTTCCATGGAGCCATGACCCTGTGATTGAACAAAGGGATTATACTGGAAGGCTACCTTACATAAAACTTGGAAACCTGCTGAGCCACTAATGCAGGTGTAAGATGAAGGAGATGCCCAACTGGGAGAGGTTCAATGGCCTCGGAACAAGAACAGGATCAAAGCCTCTCCCAGTAACTCCCAGTGAAAGTGTCTTTCTTGTTACCCAACCAGGCAGGTATGGTGCGGGCAAGTGGGGTTGAAGGCTCTGTGCAGTAAGGGTTAGCTTCGTGGTGGCTTGATGCTGACTAACAACCGTTTTCTCTCTTGTCCCAAAGATCTCCCACACCTTTTCCAACTATGGGCCTGGGGTCCGCTTTGTCCGCTTTGAACATGGTGGCCAGGACACACTATTCTGGAAGGGATGGTATGGCGTGCGTGTTACCAACAGCAGCGTGACAGTGGAGCCATAGCTGTGCTGAACTGGGGCCCGCATGCCAGAGCTGACATCCCGCAGGGCATCCCACGGCCCCTGGATGGTTTCTGCATGGTGCCGCTTCCGGGCTGTAGAGCATACAACCCTTCCGTGTATGAATGTGCGTGCAAGATGCCAGGGGCCACTATCCATCTTTCCTCAAGGGGGCTATCAAAGAATGCAAATAGGTTTGTGAAGGCACCACACCAGATTCTACCTCACCGCTTGCACTGATGTTCTCCGTCAGACATGAGATCACCTAGAAATCCTGCAGACCTTACTTCTCTCTGTAGCCACTAACCCCTAGCACCCAGCCCGAGATAGACACCCCTCCTGCCTGCTTCCCAGGCTTGGGCACCCCTTGATTTTTAAGTGCTACTTTGGGCATATTTTCTGGAAGTTGAAGGGGGAGGGGAGGAAGAAAGAAAAGCATAGCCCTTGTGCCTGAGAACATAGCAGGGAAACCCAGAGCCCTGTCACATCTCTGTCACCAACTGCTTCCATGACCTGCAGTGGGAACCTTAGCTTCCCCCATTTATAAATGACAGATCTCATTGCTTGCCTCACAGGGGCTCTAGCTTGGCTGCCAAGTGCTTAATTGCTAGTGATAATGCAAAGCCATAGGGATTGGATCCTTTTCTCTTACACTGTTCCCAGCATCCATTTATAAAGGGAAGTGCTGGGAGGTGAAAACTCTCTGCTGTCCTACCCTAGGGCTTCATTTGGCTCCCTCAGGCAGACGGCAACTGAGAGTAATTGCTGGGGGAGAGACAACAAGGACTCAGGGAAATGGGTTGGAAGGAAACTGGGGAGGGGTCCAGGAACAAATGAAAACAAACTCATCTACCCATCCCTGGCCTCTGCATGCTTCATGGAACAAGCACCCTGGTCATCCAGTATGACTCTTCGCAGGCAGGAGATACTCCTCACGCCGCAAGCTGCTGTTACAGCCCCACTTGATCTCAGTTCTCCTTGCCTACTAACTGTCTGCAAAAAGTACACATCTGCCTCCACTCTGTGCTCACTGACAAGACAGCACTTCATACGCACTCCCACTAGTGCCTCTTGATACCACTCCGGGCTGTGAGCCACCATCCTGAACAAAGACACTTAAGCTTCCCTGAGCCAAGCCTGTCCCTGCTAGGCAATCCTCTTGGAAGAGCCTCTCTTCAGTAGAGCTGGTGTTACCTAGAGACGTAGGCACTCACATTTTTGTGTCCATCTGTCTGTCTTCCCTTCCTGGGCTGCCAGCACATACACACTTGAACGCCACTTTGCATCAAAGTGCACTACTACAAGCGCCATGTACAACTATTACCTGTAGCCAAAGGAGAGCGCTTCCGCGCCGGTCACTTTGTGCACGCTCTGCTTCATCGGGCTTTCTGCACTGCTGCACCTGGATGCCTAGGGCACACCGGCCTTCTGCACCACAGCTGTGCCAAGCCAGAGTCCAGGCAAACAATAAAATGACACAACTGTGTGTGGATCTTCCCTTGTGTGCTGGGTATTTGTGTCCTGTGCTTAAGCATGCTTTTTTTTTGTTCAGTTATGTGGAGTGATGTCAACCAGCCCCATCCAAAAACCAGGAGTCCGTCTATCTCGTATAATACCGTGAGTCTCCCAGAAAGAGGTACATGCTCTGTTCCCCAACCCAGCAGCCTGAACCTGTTGGGCGCACTTGATGGGCAACAGGTTTGCAGAGCAGCAGCAGGCAAAGGTGCACCTAAAACATAGTGGGAATTTGTGCAAGGCACAGAGGAGGGCCAGGAAGGCTCCTACACAGCCTAGCCCTGACAGATGCCCTCCAGGTCATCTGTAACTGTAGCTATGCTGTGATCTCAGCCTTGGTTCTGACACAGGAGAGACCAAAATCAGTTCAAAATTTAACTCTTTCCCCTCCTCATTACCAGTTACAATGCAGATTTATTCACCGCAGCCTTTAATGCAGCTGACAAAGTTGCTAGTTAATATTCAATTTGCTGCCAACTCTCTGCCCCACCGAATAAATGAAGCCTCTCCCTGTTCCTAAGGAATCAGTACAGCAAGGGGATCGATATCCCACATCCTGATGCAATGGTTAAACTGAGCCTTTCCTAAGCTGCCAGCTCACAGTCAGGACATATCGCAGGATTAGACCTTCGAAATATTGTGTCCCTTGCAAATACAGGTTAGGGCCATGGTCCCCACTTCAGGCTTACCTAGGCTGAGCCACTAAACGCACACGGCCTCCCCAGCAGCTCTGTTAACGACGGATGCAGCTGCCAGGGGGCTTTCCCCCTCCACACTTTCCCCTCATGTTCACATTGGCCAGGGGCATCCTGCAAAGCTGTCCTGGCCTTCCCACTTGCTTCCAGATGGTGCTTTCCAAGGCACGCAGTGCCTTGCAGCTTCACTGCAGAGCATAGCTACCTCTGCTCCATGGAGCTGCTTCCAAAAGCTGCTGCTGGCCCCGGGGGAGCGGCTGCTGCTTGCGTTCAGCCACATCAGTGCTAGAGTCCCAGTGCAAGTGAGTGCCTGGGTACTTGGGGGAAAAACAGTCTTGCTTGCATTATAAATACTTTGTTCCAAATGCCTTTTGAGTTTTGATACCAGAAGTCTGAACACACCGAAATCTGCACCATACACATACATCTAAATCCATGACGATGTCGCTCATCTGTCTGAGATGAGCAGAGTACAGGAGGTTAATGAGTTCTCACGTGTTACAGGCTTCAAGGAAATTGAGACGATGCAATTTCATAGCATTACAGAAAGTCAGTGCAACTGTGACAAAAGGGTTTGGATGTATTAAAGCTCCCAGCCTCTGAAGGGCTCTATCACACACAGCTTCAAGGGGAATTCCTCCTGCTTTTTACCGTGCCAACCCCAGCAAGCAGCTGTGTGATACTGCACAGCAGCTTTGGGGAACATTGATGACCAGTGCAGACATCTGTGCTGCGCAGACAGAACGAGGTCTGTCCCCAAGTAACTTGTAACAGATAATCTCATCACCCAGACTCAGAGTATTTAGAAATCCCAGCATTAAAACACAATAATTGAATGTTGCTGGAACATTCACACTGAAGAAAAGAACAAAACCGCACAGAAGGGTCTCCTCCCAGTCCTGAACGTGGCCACGAGAGCTGTAGAAAGGGCTCCTATTTCCTTCGCACATCAAACCCACAGCGCACCACGGCCGGCTCTGGGGCAGATCACTGCTGGGCTTAGCAGTGAGCTACACCGAGCAAAGAATGGGAACATCCTCTGAAACACCCCATGCTGGAACAAAACAGCTGGATGATGAGAACTGGAGAGACTAAGATGTGGACTACTCACTTTTGGCCAAGTATGAACGCACGTCTTACCCTGGCAGCTTTAACACGCAGAGGCACCAAGAGAAGCCCCAGATGCCGCACTCCATCCACACAGCCCTTTCCTGCTCTCAGCAGCTGGCGTCCGATGTCCTGGGTAGCCAGTTGCATCTTGGTGGCTGCAGCTGTACAAGATCCCACCGTAATTTTCTTTTCTACAAAGCCCACCACAGCCAGTCCTGGCTGTTATAATTAAAAGGGGTTTTTCTTTTCATAATGGCTTCTACAGCAAGCCTCTCGCAGATGAGACAGGGCCTGGCAAGGAAGTACTAGCATACATCTCTTGTCAAATCTAATGGATTTTTTCCTATATGAAGCCTCTATTATTACCCACCTAGGGGGTTTGCAGACAGATGGAGGAGTTTGCTCCCCCACCAGGCATTCAGGGCCAGGGTTGGGAGAGAAAGAAAGAAAGAAAGAAAGAAAAAAAATCATCTATCTGACAATTCCCTGTTGCTTGCAGCCCAGATGTTCCAGCCAGCTGTAAAAGGGAGGATAGTTTAGGAGGCTGATTCCCCCTAAATCAAACAGCTTGTCGAGACTGGGAATGGCACCTCGGAAAGCCAGGATAGCAAGGCATCAGCCACACCTGCAGCAGAGGCTTCTCGCCTAAAGCTGCATCTGAGATGAGTATGGTCACAACTGGAATGGAAAGCCAGTGACTTATCCTTGCATTTGGGCCCACAAGGCTGTCAGGAGTAGAAAACCTCCAAAGACCTGGAAAACACTGGGCTAGTGAAGAAACACCCCCTGGGGAACAGCCCCCTCTTTGCAGATCAGCCACAGCCATTCCCACGCTTCCTTCATTGCTGTCCCACACCACATAAGATATCTCGGGGAAAAGCAAAGTCCACAGGTGAGCAGCATTGGCACTGAGCTAACCCGAGTCCTTCTTCTCCTTCCATCCAGCTAGTTCCTCCTGATGTCCTTGGGGCAGCAACCACCCTGTCCTTCTCAGTCTCCTTACCTATTAGGGGAAGAAAGGGCCTAAAGATGGTTTCCTACTGGGGAGGTGCTTTGGAGTTAGAGAGAACAACCATAGTGAGTTCAGCTGGGACATCTCACGGAAGCTGGAAAGCATAACTACTGCCTGGGACAGCTACGCGAGAGAGCTGAGCTCCTGACACAGCAGCCTGCAGGTAAAGCAAATGTACCCAGACAAAGCAGAACGGGACAGACGTGGTCACGCGTGGCATGTGAGGAAGAGACGTCACAGGAACAGAAAAGCCAGACACAGCCAAGCCAGCACAGAAGCACGCTTCTCCCTCGTCTTTCGAGGAAGAGGGTTTAGTCTCACGCAAAGAAAGCTCGCAGCAGAGGTGCCCAGCTGTCTTTGCTTCCCCCTCCCAGCAGCGCCAGGCTCCAGCTCGCTGGCAGCCCCCAAGGGCCAGTGCTCTGCCAGAAGCCCCCCGGGCCCCCAGCCCAGCCCCGGGGAGTGTGGTGACAACAGAGGACACCCGCGCTGCCAGCAGCGAGGGGCCTGGGGCAGCTGCTGCCTACCACCCCTTGCCCCCGTGGGCTGCAGCTCGGGCTGCTCCGTGTTCTCTCTGTTTGCCCCGTTCGAACCTGCGACACCCCACGCGTTGGGAAGCACGGCTGTCTCTTGGGCAAGAGGCACTCGCGGCACACTTGTCTTGAACGCAGGCAGTCTTTTAAACTGTAACACACTAATCAGAACAGTGAAAGCTTTCCTGAACACAGACCGAGGGCTGCCTTTCAAGTTTGTCTGGAAGCAGCAGAACTCACCCAACATTATCCTAGGACATTGATTTAAGAGTATCACTCAAGTCAGTAACATTCTTTCCTTGCAGAGCATCTTCCTACCTTAATCCAGCCCACAAGAATCAGAAGAATCACACCCAGAGCAGCAGGGCAGTCTGCATCCCCATCTACACCGTGCCCAGGCGCACGCAGCCACTTTGCTGCCTTCCTCGCAAGCCAAGTTCAGCAGCCCTCCCCAGCAAGGCAAGAGTCCCAAGCTATATTACACATGCCCTTGGCCAACCCGCCTTGGAGCCACTCAGAGCAGCTCGTCTGGAGCTGCTGTCTGTGCAGACCCATTAACCGTAGCGTGTTCCCAGGAAGGCAGAGAGGCCGTAATAAAGTCGTAAGAGTGCTCGCTGGACTGACGGATCATGGGGGAACACATCTAACTGCAGCAGAAACAGGAGCTCAGCACGAACCAGGGAGGGGAGCAATGCTGGCAGTGTGATGCCGCCCACTGAGCACACTGCAGATGTAGGTACCACGTTGAGAAGAACCACGGGAAAGGGAACGTGCTGTGAACCGCTCTGTGAGCCAGCTGCCTGGTGGGAACTGGGTAGAAGGGGAGCCTGGTTAGCGGGATGGGTTGTACGAGCACTCACAGGTAAGCGCATTGAAATGCATAGGGGCAGATAAACCCACAGGCATGTGTGCATGTCCACAGCCACGCAGAGCACTTCAGAAACCACAGATTTGGCCTTCCTGCACTGTCAGGACTGCGATGTCCTCAGACACTGACCACCCTAGGGATCTGGCACAGCCTCTCGCCTGGCATCAAACGAGCCTGCCTCTGGCTGGTACTGCCACGGACCCCACAACGTTGCCTTTTGGCTTCCCATAGCTCTTTTCCACATGCGTGCCCAGGGCTGCTATTGCAGAAGGAGCTAGGAGATGAGAGCTAAGAGCACTGTGGCCTGCTGCCCTGTGGGAAGAGGCTAGTTTTCCCGAGCACAAAGCTTCTTCTCTGAGCAAGGGCAGGAGACAGAGGTAGAGGAAGGATGATGTCAGAGCTCTGCTACTTGCAATCCTTCCAAAAGGTCCTGAAGTCAAGCAGTGCCGTTTCCACCTCGCCACACACTGTGCAGCTCCTCTCGTTAATATTGACACATGAAACATTGTAAAGCAAAACAGATAAAATCCTGATCCAGATATGAGTAATGACTTTGCATCTTTTTGTAAATTAAACCTAATCTTGTGTTGACTATGCTATACAAGGAGAAATAATGAAACAGATTAAGATGAGATCTTGTTCAGCAAGACTGAACAAAAGCCAATTAATTTCCAGCAGGATTATTGTGAAGTCTTTCTCGTCTTAGACAAATACCATCAGATAGAGTCTAGGTGCTAGTGGAGGAGCCCTGCTTATTGGAGCAACAGCTCTGCCTGGACAGATGAATATAGTGCCAAGACTCAGTTAAGCACATGGAGACTCCCGTCTTGCTCTCTTCCCCAGTCTCTCTTGCCAATTTGCACACAGGAGAGAGATACTTTAAAACCAACACACACCACACACACCTCAACCACACACCCCAGGCCTGGCTACTCCCTTCTCCTGAAGGGAAGGAGGACTGAAGGGAGTCCCCTTCTCCTGTCTACGGCAGACCCCTCCCCATCTGTACATCACTCCTGACTCAGATTCATCTAGTCCTTCTTCAAAACTTTCTGGCTATAAAGGCTTTACCCCCTGCAAATCCTTTCTTACAGCCCTTCACCATGCTGAGATGTTTCCTCTCTGTTATCCAAGCTAAACCTCTGCTGCAGTCTCTTTGCTACTTGCCTGGTCCACAGCAGAGACACCTATCTGTCTGCCATGATGACAAGCAAGGAGATCATTCCCGCCTGCTCACATCAGTCCTGCTCCTGCTATAAAATAGAAATCTGGAAAAAAGCAGGGATAGAAGCAAAACGATCCAATGTCATTGCTCTGCCAGGAAAATGAAGGAAGGCTTGGCACAAAGAATGACTGGGGGATTTGATAAAAGAGTTCAGCACCACAAGGCACATCACTTGGGAATAATTCATCCACTTCTGAGTACATTCACCACTGTATGGGAGCCCTGAGCCACCTCCAGCCTGTGGGACACAAGGAAAGCTGCAACAGAGGCTGCGGCAGGGAAGGGTGGTGGTACATCACAGAAGCAGTTGGCATGGAGAAGCAAATCCTAGTTCTAGCTGGGAAGCTTCAGGGCAGGAACAGAAACCAACACCAGCACGCATGGAAAAAGGGGAGCAGCTATGCTGAACTCACTGCCCCACTCCAACAGCAGAGGGAAGCTGAAAGCTGCCCTACCCTGCCAGCTCACGACAATCCCCACTTTTCTGACAGTACTGAGAGCTCCCCACATCCCACCAGGGACAGAATCTGTAACAGCTCGAAATAAAAGGCATTGAGTGAATTTGTGGACAATTTACTTGGAGAAAATACTTTTTATTTTCACACCAGATTGAAAAAATAAAAAGTAAAATTAAACCCCGTCAAAGCCTGCAGCATTGGCATTGACAGACAAAAATGACTTAACAGAAAAAAAATGGGCAGAGAAAGTGATTTTCTTTGCCTGCATTGCCAGGGGAATTAAATCTTGTTTTTTTCCCCGTCACCACCAAGTGGAATAATCCAATATATTAAAGCTAATGTGCTTCTTGTATTTATTGCTGTGTATTTGACCTAACAGAGTTTTATTCCTACATTAAGAATAAAACCATTCCAGAAGGCAAGCTGCAAAGCTCTAGATCAATTACTACCTTCTCCAACAGCTGAAAAGTGAGTTATTTCTTGTAAAAGGAAAAAAGTAGAAAATAATAATAAAAGTAAAAAAAAACTCCTTTCCCCCTGTGCAATGAGTTCTGCACTGCAGATCTGGTGGAGTTAGGTAATATTGAGTTTGGTTTCTAAGCAACATTTTAAAACATCAGGCAGCAGCCCCAGTCGCCCTTTTCAGACGCTTGCATCCCCCATCCTGCACAGCGCAAACTCGCAGTCACCCACCGTCAGTGGGAACCAGGGCTGGGGAGAGCAGAGAGCACAGCTCCAGCCCATGCTTCCCACTGCGGCCTCGGGGACCGCGTCAGGTTCAAGTGCACCCAGCAGTGACAGGATGCATAACCACCCATACAAAGCAGCTCTTGTTGGTAAGCAAACAAAACCATGGGCACAAAGCCAGGAAACACAGCACTAAGGGCTAAGGTAGCAGTGGACAAAGGTGGAGGAATAAAACTCACCGAGCCAAAACCACTGCAACAAATGTGAAAACACTTCTCCTCGTGTCCAGGCTTGGGGCAAGTCCGCAGTTACGCCAGGCACAGGATGCCAGCCTGCCTGGGAGGGGCTCGGACCAGCATACATGAACTGACCCCCTCTTTCTTACTTTCAAGGCTCTGACACTTTGCTTGGCGTGATTAACTGGTACACGCGGTTCTGTGGATCCCCGGAGGCAACACCAGCTCCTAGATGACACCACTGGGGGTCGTTCACTGGAATATCTGAGCTGAGATGCCCCAGATCAGCCGTTCGCAGAGAGCGAGGAACACTAATACTTGCTGATCCCACTGTTTCTCATGGCACGGGTTACACCACCTGGGGTGGGGGATGCTGAAAAGCTACCACAGTATATTCAAAGAAGCAGAGGATTTCTTTCTTTTCTAGAAATTTTGGTGGTAGCAGTGATTGTGAGGAAAACCAGATAAAACAAAGGAAATTACCCTCATTTGTTGCTGTTGGGTATTTCAGCTCAAAGAAATGAGAAGCTGCTGTACTTATGGTTTGACACGCTCCTTACAGAAAAGGAGATGATGCTGCTGGACAGTTATGAAGGTCAGCGCTTGTGTTCTCACCACAGACTTTGGAATGCGGTATAGATTGAACAGATGTGGGAAAAGGGGCTTTTATACAGGCAGGCGAGCCTAAACAGCAAGATATCTTTGCCCAAAAAAAAACTCCCCTAAAAGCCATGGGATGCATTAATTCCTGATCTGTATCTAGACAGTGCTTTGCTCCAGGAACGAGGGCCATGATATACCTACGTGCTTCTGAACTATCAGCAGATTTTTATTACCTTCCATGAGCTATTATCCCTATTTTAGCACAGGGATGGCAGAGCCATAAGCCTGCCTTAGCTAGGAGTCACACAGGGAGCCTCCGAGTACAGCCAAGAATTCCAAGCCCGCAGCCCTGTTTTCTGAACCATTTTGCCTCCCCAGACAAGCCTCATTCACTGCTTTGCACAGCCTCCAACACAGCATGCGACCATGTGGAATGAAAGTTTGGACACAATCAGCATACATTAAGAAAAAGCATTTGAATTGTTATGATTTTAGTAATACAAAGCCATTCCTCTAAGTGGACAGGGCTATCTTATTTTTTCTTTTCTCCCTTATGCTATCAGGATATGGACAGAGTTTATGTAATTTTAATAGAAGTAATGATGAAATCCTATGCATGCATAAGTTCCAGTTACATTTAACTGCAACCTTCAGCTCAAGTGCAACCAGTCAATCTGAACAAACTAGTCTTTTTAATAGTTTCTTGGAAAGTTTTTTTGCTGCTGCCTTTTTTTTTTTTTTTTTTTTAAAGCCTCAAATAAACCATTTTGCACATGCAGCCCTAACTCTCACTTGCCTGGGAATTTTTAAATTATTGACCAGGACAAGAGCTCTTCCTTCATGCATACTCCATCTAATCCTTTCATTTACTGTGCTTTTTGCCTGCATACAAATTGAATGACATTTCATCTCATTTCCAAGCCCCACCAATGTCAAGGTCTACCTCCCTCAGTAACAATACCCAGTTGGTGTCAGATGGGAATCCACACAAGCTTTCCCTCCCAGAGCACATCACTGCTGCACACCTGTGTGGCAGAAAGCAGCTAAAAGGGTTGTTATGTCCAGCAGACAGAGAAACAGCCTGGACATACCCCGGGATGTCCGGAGAGTGTCTACCACGAGGCGAATAAAGGGACCACGCTGGCTCTTGTCAGAGCACGGCGCAGTGCTGGATGGTGACATCTGTCTTGCAAGGCACTGGAAGCCTGTCCTGCCGAGCCCCTGGGTGTCAGTGCTAACCAGCGAACACCCCTGAGCCAGGGGTGCCAGGCTTCAGCAACTCACTCTGGATCTCCTCCCTCACAGGTTACACTTATCAGCAATGCTACAGCCTTCCCCTACGCGTAGAAAAGGAGCAGCTGCCTGCAGAGACCTTTGAACTGCCTGAATAATTTAATCATGCCCATTTCCCTATCTCCCCACATTGCAGCCTGGCCAGACAGCTAACTTGCATCTCCAGAGAACATTAGAGCTAACAGAGAGGCAGAGGTGTTGCTGTTTTCCTAATGACTTGTATACTACAACCCAGAATCCCCAGCCAAGCTTTTCCAGGCTGCTTTCAAAACCTTCCTTTGCATTTGCTCCTTCCTAAGTCGAATGATCTTGGACAGAAGGAGGTGGGAATAGCCAAGGTGGGAGCTCTTCCTGTCCAGATGAACTGCTGCCTTCCTTTGGACTGCAACTAACTGCAAGTTTCATGCCTCAATTTACTTTGTTCCCAGGAAAGCCTTCTGAAGACATTTGAAAGACCAGAGGAGCTAGAGTCCTGCTGAGCTGCGCAACTTAGAAAGGCAAGCAGACCTCACACAGCAAGCACAAACAAAAGCAGACAGAGCACAATACAGGGGATGTAACATCCAACAGTCCGAGCACACCAACAGAGACCCGTATGAAGAGCCACAGCGTCTTCTCTCTGTCCACAGTGTCCCAGAGAGAGAGCTTTGCTCCAGCCGACTGCCCTGCTTGTAAGAGCAATGCTACAGGGTCTGCTTCACAGCCCCATCTGCACTGATGCCTGCTGTGCCATTCGCACCCTCTGATCCATTCTTCCCCTGACACCAGCGATCACTCCCCTCTCTGGGTCTTAACCTTTCACTCTGCTCATCACCCCGAACAGCCTGGCAGGCTCCACATAAAGCTTGTCCTCATTAATACGCACAGCAGCAATTCCCTGGCTCATCCACACAGGTAATCAGGAGTCTGAAGCTGGCCTCAGAGACCACATAGCCCAATTAACTACTTGACACTCTCACAATCCCACCTGGAAACAGACCTGGAGAAGTTACCCTATGTGTATCTGCAAATCACTAGATAAGGACGAACAGCACCTTTAGAAAACAGCAAATGCCCCATAAAAAAACAACAGGCAGAGCTTGCAACACCTATGTTTGTACAAAGCACTAGGGCTGGAGAAAGAGAGAAAAAACAGCAAAACTCCAGCAAGATGCAAACTCAGTGCTCCTCCTCGCATGTGCGTGAAGGGGTGTGAATGCCATCACGTGCGGGACTGTAGGTAGGAGACATGTCCCTGTCTCATTCAGGCACCCAACCCCAGAACAGACAGGACATGCTAGCACAGACCAGCCTCTGATCATTATTATTATGCAGAGGCGATAGGAACGTGACCCAGATTTTGAACAAGAATTGACAAGAAGTGACACTGCTATGGGGCATGGATCCCACGTACCACAACGTTGACCAAACAAATCCAAGGGTATTACCCCGATATCCTCGGTACTTTGAGAATCGTTAACCTCAAGAGAGACCTAGTCCCAGGCCAAGCTGCTGGACTCTTTCCCAGCATGGTCACCAGGGCTTTTGTCCATCCTGCTTCAGTCTTTTCATCCCATGCTCACAGCCAGGGAAGGAACCAGGCGATAGTCATCAAGGACAGCTTCGATACGCGACTAGACACCATCAGTCAATCACATCATGAGTCAATTGACACGGATTCCACTGAGGCATTCATTTGCCACCTGGAAATCTTTTAACCACAGCTCTGAAGACTGTTTAATGACAGGGATGTTTCTTTACACTGTCTTTCTTGGGAATTAATTCTAGTAGCTTCATTATAAAGAATAAATAACAAAGGCACATGGCAAAGGACTCCTTGAAAGTCTGGGGGATAAACTTCTCCTGCTCCTAAAGACATACCAGGGGAGAAAAAAAAAAAAAAAAAAAGAAAAAATGTAACATTTCTGAAGAGATCAGTAAATAATGAACAGGAAATCCTTTCCCCAGCACTAAGTCAGTGGAGTTCCATGAATAATTCACAGCTGCTAGGGGGGGAAAAAATGAATAGAAATGTACTCTCCTGTCTCCAGGGCTCTCCTCTCCAGGACTAGCACAGCTGAGCTTGGAGGTTTCTCTCCTGGAAGTGAAGACATACTCCAGAGCATCCCTGAACACCTCTGTGTGCTGAATTCGATATATGGCTCTGCACGGTCTCCCTGCATGGCTGCCGAACGCATCACTTCATTTTCAAGGTCTCAGACGCCCACTTACAGACCTCGAGACACCTCTGCTGCCTGATCCTATGCCAGACCAAGCACCAGGGGAAATAAATCCATCTGAAGGGATGGTCATGGAGTACAGCGAGGGGACCGGGGCATACAGCTGGCTGCTGACATCTTTCTCCCACTGTGTGCCAGGCACCCCCTCGCTCCAGCTCAGCCAGCCAGGTCTCTTTAGTGACAACTCCCACCCTGTCAGAAAGGTCTAAAAGCTCCGTTTAGCTGAGCTGCGTCACTCTGTGCTTTATTCTTAACAAATAACAACATACTATCCTCTATAGCCCCTTTCATTCCCACAGCTCAGAATGCATTAAGCTTCTCAACAAGCATAAATGAGGTAATTAAATAACAATGCTCCTTTGAGGTAAGAGAAGGGTATTAAGAGACCCCCTCAGACCCCACTGAAATGCCTCCACCTCTAGAAGGTATTAGGAGCTGGGAGGATAACAGAACAGTTACACAGACTTATTTTGCTTCCCAGGCCCCCTCTGAGATTTGACCCAGTCAGGATTTTCTACTATACTATTTGAAATTAAGTTTCCACCATAAATACTACAAACAATTTTTGTAATGCGATTGCAGGAATTAGAACTCCTCGCTATTCTGACAACAGGTAAGAGGAGACTTTCCAAATCCTGGGATTAGATGCACCAAAGCCCATAGATGTCAGCTGACAATAGAGCTGGTATTCTCTCTTGGCAACTCTTAGGACAGCCAGGCTTTATATTCTTCATTTAATCACATGTCACTATAGGTTAACTCATGCCTCTGAAGTTAAAAATCAAAGCAGTGCTCTAGATAAAGAACAATTTACCACTACCAGAAGTTGTTCAAATGCTTTTTCTACAGCAGGCTAGTGGCACAGGAACATGACATATAGGGGCTAACTTTACAGTTTGCTTCTGTCCCTCCTGGCACCCTCGTCCACTCACTCTGCCTCTCAGCACACACCCACACCTGCCAGCAGGCTATAAGGGACTGAGAGCCTTGGGCAGGCAGTGCTGTCCACTGTGGGGCTTAGCACTGCTGTCCACTTTGTCCTGGAATAACTGCAGGCAAACCCGGCTCATCCACAGCCCGGAGCACCAAGGCCCAGGACAGACAGCAGGCAATAGCGATCTTCTGGAGCCCAGCTGCTAGGGTCAGCCCAGCCCCCATGCCAGGGAAAGCATCAGCCTTTCAGCACAAATGATCAACTGTGCAAAGCAGCTTCCACAGGGAAGGGGAAAATGAATTCTTCCCTGATCCCCCCTCCTGAGCTTAGCTTATCCCCGAAGCATGAGATTCAATTACCCTTATCATTATTGTAGCTTGCCTTGCTAGAAATGTTATTAGCGGTGATGAAATTATCCAGCCCTGTTTTACACTGGAGAGAAATACAAGAGGCTCCTCACGACAGCTGCGAGGAAGCAGGCGCTCTCCTCGGCAGAAGGGGAAAGGCTCCTCTCAGAGTGCCACAGCAGCCCTCACAAAGGGAGGCTCAGGACCGTGGCCTTAATTTATGCTACACATCTTTGTCACAGAAGAGGACCATAAGCACACACAAAGGCTGAGCTGTCCTGAACTACACCCTCATGCGAGCTGCGACTTCCAGGTCTTTGTAGCAACACAGTACGCAGAGTTGGCTATTGACATCGCAATTCCCAATCCTGTCCTCTTTTGAGCTCTGGCCCAAGGAGGGCTTCCCCAAATTGTACTACTTGGACCGAGTTTCCTTCATCAGTATCACAAGCGGTCCTTGACCTGTAATTGTGCTGGGCAGAACTCCAGCTGTTTCACCTGGGTATGGAGGTAACAGGACATGTTTCTGACCTAGGGGAGCATCAGCTCTGCCATGGAGGACTGGAAACATGTACCTCAAGAAAAATCAGGCAGGATTTCATTCCTGGAGATCAGGAAGTGATCTGGAAGCAGGCAGCCCCATAGCTTCATCCTCCAAAAGTACCAGGTACCCAGACTGGCTGTCCACCATGGCTGCCATACCGAGAGAGGAGACAAGCAGGACCCAAGTGCGCAGGGCCACCGGGGCCTGGAGACTCATGCACGGCATGCAGAGAGACAGGCGAAGGACAACACAGCCTACCCTCCAGGGCTGCTTACCAGGCATTATCTGCACTACGTAAAAAACCACTGTGTCCACCTCACAAGCAAGGCAGCAGCCTACCCTCAGGCACACAGAAGTTGGGGTTGCCCCAGCTTCACCCCTGCCTCAATTATAGCATAAGTTCCACCCAGGTATCATTCTGCCTGCAGGACACTGAGATTCAGCGTGCCTGGTGACACAGGCTTTTAAGAGCAGCGCTGACCCCAGCTGAGCGATGCAAGCTCCATGTGTCAGCAACCAGCACATCCTGTAACTAACGAGGAAAGCAAGCCAGAGCCATCAGGGAAACCAATTTGAACCAAACCAATAATTCGCACCATGCCCTTTATAGTTTTCTCGTTAGGTTCAGGTTTAAGCAGAGCTGGAAACAGTCTCAGCCTTGCTTGGAAGAAGCAAGCAAACTGTGAACAGTGCAAGGGAGAGCTCATGTGTGTAAGGATTCAGGGTGTCCTGGTAAAATGGGACCATGCATGTGTGAAAAGGTAGACAGGACAGCTGTGGGCCTGCAGGTGAATGCAGCTGTGCATAGGCAGGTCCATAGGCTGCTATGCTGTGGGACAGGGCATCACTCATGGGCAGCAGCAGGACAGCAATGAAACACAGGTGGAATAACAGTGTAGGAGCGCAGCACAGACACGCGTGTGGAGAACAGGGCGTCTGCCAGAGAAACCGTCAGTGCACAGGCACAGCTACCCACTCCAGAGCTGGAGTACAACCAGGCACAAGGCTGGCAACACCATGCTGTATACACCAATATGCATGCAATTTATTATGTCAGCCAGATGTTTTCTAAGATTACACATAAGGTACTGCCATCAGAAAGAGACATTCAGGAGCAGAGGCAGGCATGCACACAGGTACGTGATCAGCCACAGAACAGATGGGGTGCCCAAGCCCAGGGATCGCTGCATTTGGAAGCATGGTGTTGTGACTGTGTATACACACATACAGGCACACAAAACAACACTTGAGAAGAGCAGCATGTTGGGCGTTCTGTGCACAAATCTGTGCCAGGGGAGTTGAATGTCTCATCTCCTCAGTCTCTGGCTTCCCTTTGCACGCTCAGCGTCTTCTAAAGAGGCTTCCCCTTCTTCAGCTCCAATCTCTCCTCAGCTCCTTCCTTTGGAGCAAGTTTTAGATTCATCACTGTTTTAAAGAAAGCACTTAAAGAACAGAGCAGAACTGATAGCTAAATTAAACCTGCTGAGAGTGCCTGTTTAATTGAAAATGCCATCTGTAATTTAAATGTCAGAGCCGGGATGGTTATTAAAACCCTCCTTGATTACTGCGCCTCATTTCACAGTTTCAAAACAGACAGGAAAAAGCTGCAAATGGGCCATGTAACACAGCACCACCAAGCAATTAATAAGCCTCCCTGCCACACACCAGTGAGGGCCAGGTTAGCTCAGTCCTGCCCCACAGCCATTGCTCCTTCTCGCTTTGTCCCCCGTTGCAGGGCTGGCTCTTGTCTCTGCCCAGTGCCAAGCTGCTGGGAGGGCAGCAGATCCCCTTTTCTATTGTAGGCTGCACAGCAGAGCCAGGCAGAGCAGCCGAGGAATGAGTTCGTCTCTTCCAGGCCCAGCAGGCAGGAAGCGCTTGGAACGCTGGGGAGAGCAGGGTCCCCTCCGGACGTGCAGCTGCAGAGCAGAGAGGCAGCTCTGTCCCTGCCCTGGCTCTGTCTGGTGGGCAGGCATGTGCTGCTTGCTGCCTGCTCCTTGCCCCTGCTCTCAGCAAACCCACCAGCACCCACGGGCATGTGCGGCCCCGTCATCACCACTCATCCACCCATGGCTTTCCTGCTTCTGGGCACAGTGCTCCCTGCCCTGTAGCCAGCTCTTACCAAGGCAAGCGGCAGAGGAGGTGGCTGGTGGAGCAGGAGGTAAAGGGACAAGCTCATGCCTGTATCAAAGTCAGCGAAAAGAGTGCCTTATCCCGATCCCGGCTAGGTTACTACCAGCTCTGACGCAGAGGAGGGAAGACAACAAATCAGCAGCTGCTGAAGTAGCAGCGCCAAAGGCAGGTTTGCATTAAACAAGCACCATCCATCATCTAAGGCCACAGTCAGTAAGCCACGAGGCCTCAGTGAATTACAGCAGGAGCCAGAGGAGCATGCAGACCATCAGAAGCACATCCTGCAAGTCATCTCCTGCCTGCTCCCCCTCTCCTGGGGCGCAAGAGCAGCCAGCACACCCCACTGCTTGCTGCCAGGGAGGAGACTTGTAGCAGCAGAGCTCACTTCAGACACCCAGACAAACCCATGACCAACCTTGGGTACCACAGCACACCCACCTCCTTGCCCACTGGTCAGGCTGGGGCTGCCCCAGTGCCAGCAGGGCATCTGCATGCCATGTAGACACTCCCCCCCCCCCC
>Ga0065711_1036400_pt1 | contig 21036 bp, 21 predicted proteins | sample Hoacrofraction12_FD_59098 | JGI IMG/M metagenome (GOLD analysis project Ga0065711, IMG submission 59098) | Hoatzin crop microbial communities from Cojedes, Venezuela - Epithelial fraction 12 v2 (version 2) | ecosystem: Host-associated > Birds > Digestive system > Esophagus > Crop | place...
GGGGGGGGGGGGGAAGCAGTGAACCTTGGGAGGCTCCAAATTTCCTGTTCATTTAGGGCCAGATTCTTCTCCCTTGGTTTTGTGCTCCTGTACTCACACGGCAGTCAGTGGTGATATGATGCAACCCTGGTGTTCTTCCTCTAAAGCCTTACATGGCCGCTGGCTCAACACTCCAAGCCTCACCTTCCCTGCATCTTCTGGCTTGCCTGCCACTTCAGCCTATTAAAGGCTGGCTGTGATTAACACACAGTCTCCCAGCTGCTTCTTCAGAAAAGCATCAGGTTTGCAGTGTTTGTGAGGAGGCCTCCAGCAGTGACAAACACCGTGTCATCACCCCCCCCCCTTCTGCTTACTGACCCAGAGCATTATAAACAGTGCAGGAGCATACGTCTGGAAGACAGAATTCAAATTGAAATAACTTGTTGAACAAGCATGGGAAATCCTGCTCTCATCATTTACCCAAATAAACGTACGGACCAGAGAAGTTTCTATCTATCTCCTAATAAATACAGAGTTTGTTTCAAATCTCCCTGCTCTTTTGCAGAGCAGGAGTACACCAAGGTTGCAACGTCCTTATTGGAAGTGGTTATGTGGAAAGCTCACAAGCCTGCCAGGCATTAAAAAAACCCCCTTGGATTCTGCAGGAAATACCAGGCGTATGTAGAAGACATGGGGATAGTAAAATACTAGCTTTTTAATGCATGGATGGCCACTAATTTGCCTGCTTTGCTGTTTAAAAAAATAAGAATCTGGAGAAGTTATTCTAAGCATAATACAGGAACTGCTGAATTGGTTTTGAGCTCCACAGACAAGACAGGGTAAAGAAAAATCGAAACATGAAGGGCAGCTTTTAATTCTTTGCAGTATATATTAGTCACCGTAGGTGGTATGGATTTCTTCTTGCAGTAAACTGTATGTAAATAACGAGGTCATCATAGTTCGTAGGAGTTGCTTCAGCCTTTTCAAGCTATTTCTGTTGGTTCACAGGAAATACCTGTATTAAAGGGTTTCACATACTGCAGATTTGCATAAGAACTACTGCATCTAAATGACACCCCAGTGCAGAATCCACATGTGCCCTTCTTAACAGCTGCCACAGACAGCTAAAAGAGACAAACGAGACAGCAGTTGCTGTTTTCATGTTGGGCCTTCTGACAGTGCAATGCGTGTTTACATTTATATATAGTTGACTGCATTCGGCAATAATCATAAGTGTTCCATGCTCAAATGGCCCAAGTGCATACACAAACCACCCCAGGATGCAAGCTGAAAGCAGGGTTTCCTGGAGCCTCAAGGAAAGAGCTCATGTGGTCTTACAGGCAATAGCACAAGAGCAGCAATGTGACTACTGTGCAACAAGCCAGGGGAGTCTGCTGCAAGGCTGGTGCCGTGACACCCCCTCCTCCTGCTCCATGCACACCCGTCCTAGCATGCCCCCTCTTGAGTGTGTAAACCAGAATGCATTCATCCAGCGCATGGCTATGCTGAGAAGCAACCTTTGCAGCATCCAGATGAGTTTAGAGCAAACAAAGAAGCAGTAATGGCCACCAACAAAATGCAAAGACTTCTGTTCCCCTGGAATTTCCAGCTAGGATTGTTCAGGGATCTTCCACTCAGGTCACTGGTTTCCTGTGGTTTGCTTCAAGCTCTAAGCAGGCTGTTGACATTGAATGGCAAGATAAATACTTGTATATCACACAGCACTGCCACTGTGCTTGTCACCTTCGGTCTGTGGCCCAGAATGACGCCGAAGCAGCAGGCGTGGACGAGGGCTGTGTCGCCCAGCGTGCTGCCGCTCCACAGGCTGCAGGAGCCCTTCACAGCAGCAGCAGCTGGAGCCCCAGAGTCCCGACCCAACTCCACGGCGCAGCCAGGTCTGACCCGCGGGCAGGAGCAGCCCCTCCGAGGCCCTGCAGCAGGGCTCCCCACCACCCCGCACCACTGCTGCGGGCACAGGAGGGGCTGCGGGGGACCAGCCCCCACCCACCCATCGACAGCGACGCGCGGCGAGGCCAGGCAGTGTGCAGTTTCAAACCCCAGCCCGGCTGTCAGCCCTGACGCTGACCTGCTCTGCGGTCACGACTGTGCCACCCATGCTCTCCACGGCCTGTCCCATCTACAGTAGCATTCTCGGGAGACAGGCACGGTCACATCACACCCCGCCACCGTCCCTGAAGCCCATGGCAGGACCTGCACGTCATTCATTCCTGTGGAGCCTGCGAGCCAGGGTGCATTTGGCAAAACTGGAAAACCAAATGTTTGTTGTTGTTGTTGCCCATAATGAATCTTACAAATAGTGAAAACTTAATTAATAATAACACTTAGCACTGCCATGCTGCCTTTATATTTACAAAGCATTGTGTAAACATTAACTAATTAATCTACTGTACTTAGCAATTATATAGTGCTTTATATTTTCCAGGTCCTGTGCAAACATTAGCTAATTAATCTCCTTAATTATTTCCATGTTTTATATTCCAGAGCACTGCATACCAGCAGCACAAGGAGGAGGCCTTAGCAGGGATACTCCCAAGTGGCTCTTCTGCACTCCTAGTCTTTACGGTGCCTGCCACGTTTTGGGGAGACACTTCCAGCAAATACTGCCAGCTGGGCCAAGCATACAGAAAGCCTCCAGGGAGCAGAGGCAGAGCGTTCTCCAGCTGAGAGAAAGGGGTTCAGTGAACAGCAAGAATGGTTTCACATCTACAAAACCTGCTGTGAAGTGAAAGACTAAAGTTACTCCACAGATTCAGCACATCAAAGGGAAATTTAGGAGGTGACTTGAACAGCCCATAAGCCCCCGTACAAGGACAACACATGAGCTATTCAAATGATGTCTAACTAGATTTGACATCTGGAGGAGAAAGGTACGAAAACTGGAAATAAAATTCACTTTTCTAAAAGGGACTGTAAGCAACGGCTGGCCAGGAAAGACCATGTTGATGGGCAGCTGGAATGAAATTTGGGAATTGTGATTCAGTGTACTTCTAATTTATGTGGGCTCTACTGTTGCCTCAGGGCTGACCACTTATAGAAAGCATACTGATCGAGGTAAAGCAGCCAGGTCTAAAAAAAGACATGCACAGGTATGAAGCATTAGTGAGGGCCAATCCCGAGCCGCACAGTGTGGGCAGCAGCAGCCACCGCCTCTCTCCTACACTGACCAGCGAGCTGGACTGTTGGGCTGCCACGGGATGCCCAGGACATTAGACAGGCCACCCCAACAGCCAAACTACAGAAATATGAAACATCTTCCATCAGAAAGATCCTAAAAGAACTATGTCTGCCAATCAAACACTCTCTAAACAAGTATTAATGTACACCCACTCATGCAGAGCTGCATCTCGCTGCTCTTTATTGCTTTTTAACATTGTCAACAGAGCTTGCTGAAGCACTCACAGTGCTCTGCTGACCTCCATTATTTATGATGGCATGTGAAATTGATTGTGGTTGAAAGATCCGTACTGGAATAAAATGAGCTTCACAATTATTGCCACACAAATAAATCTCTGTTTTCCAGTGATCACCCCTAGGGAGCACTTGCATAACCCTGAGCTCATGACAACAGATATCTCTAGCTGGCAAAATACAGGTGACTGGATGGTCATCATTGTCAAGTTACAGGACAGCAGAGGTCAAGGGATTCTTCGTATGACCAGAGGGAAGAGAGACTCTGGCGACGATGTAGGACTTACTGGTGTTTCTAGGTGGATAAATAACAAACTCTCCAGCAAAGCAAGTTGTGATCGTTTTTGATACCTTCTGTCAAATGCAGTGCAGTAAATATGCACTAAGTATTAGTGAGATTACGAACAGATGAAATAGATGAACAAGTCTTTCAGAGACCCAGCCTCCTACTTGCCTTTCCTCTCTCAGAAAATCCTCAGCTACATGTAATTTAATAAAAGAACTTAACTCATTACAGTAGTCCTAAGAGAAATCTTACCACTGGTTTTCTCTCTCTCTTCCCCAATAAATGCAGAGCTCTACACATGCAATGGCAAGATTGCACAGAGCATCCCCACCTATCTGCCTGCCTCAGCCTCCTGCTTGGGCAGCACCAGGGGACTTCAGTGAAGACCCTCACCCCACACCTGCACGGACTACCAGCACGTGCTGTTCTGTCCAGAAACACCAACTTCCTGCAAGGCTGAGCCCTGGCAGGGCTGGCCTCAAGCTGCTGGGCTTCCCTCCTGGCACAGGACATCAATGGAAAGAGGTAGGCATGGAAGAAAAAGAGCTTTGGAGGGTCCTGCCCACACCGTCCTGCAACAGGACTGTGAGCAGAACTGAGAGAGGGAAGACCAACCTGGGAAACCACACACAGGCAAGCCTTGGGGAGACATGGCCTCTGCCTCTCAGGACAACTTCATGGGAACAAAGATCCACTGGGGATGAGGCTTAAGCCCCCATTTCCACACTTCCAGCAACCCCACAGTGAACCAAGGATCTCTCTTGTGCTGGCTAGCACTGTTTTCCTGTTCTTCCACTTCTACAATCCCTTGTTCTGAGTCTCCTGGGGAGATTTGCTGTTCAGAGCATTCAGCTGTACCTTCTTGGTGACCTTTAATATTAAGGAACATTATTAATTCTTGATTTATTTAAAACAGTTTATTTTGACAAGATTGCAGGAGAAGACACCTCTTTGTTGAAGGATTACAGACTGTCTATTAATTAAATGTCAACGACAGAGCACTGAAAGCTTCCCAAACATCCACTGAGGAGTCTCTCTCCCTGCTGCCTTCTCCCCCTCCTTGTTAGAGACCTTTATAGGAGGTCTGGAAACCTGGCATGCTCAAAGGAGACAGGAGCTCTCTCCTCTTTGCACTGACCTCCCTGAGCCTTCACCCTTTGGTTAACTGGGCACTGAGCAGCCTCTCATTACATGCTTACCTACACCCCTTTGTAAATCGACAAAGCCTGCTTTCAGTCTCAAAACTGTATTCACAAGGATCAGCAGACCGGATCAGCCCAAGTCCTGTCTCTGGACATCGGTTTGGACACTACAGGGTGCACACTCCTGGAAAGTCACTCTTCCTGCTCCTCCACCTGCTCAACAGTCCTCCCCCAGGTAGCTCTAGCACAACCCTTGGGTGCAAGAACACACACCAATACAGAAATCCTGTTTAACCCTCATCCATACTGACAGGGCAACTCTGTGTGCTGGGAGCAGATATGTTACAGTAGCTCAAGAACTAGTTGTTTCTTAACTGTGCTTCTTTATGGCACTGTCACACAGGCACATATGCACAATTATTAAAAGATGTAATCTGGCTGGAAAAAACATTGTTTCTCTATTAAAAAAGGGCATGCAAAGGAACTCCAAATCTTCCACAGAATTATCCTGAAGAGGCTCAACGTACATACTCGCTTCTAGTGAGACACATCTTGTACTGCAGTAGAGGTACCTTTACACGTTTCATAAGCTGTTGAAAGCACACATACACTCTCCGAAGATGCAAACCAACAGAGCATTGCAGTGACAATATCTACTATCAAACAGCATTCTCAGGTGGACAGGAAAACAGTGAGGTTCCCCTCCTTAATCAAGAAGTGCTTGCTATACTCACTGGGAAGCAGACTGAGATTAGGATTCTGCCAGCCTTTCTGAAAGGGATTTCCTGTGTTCATCATGCAAGATGGTGAAAAATGAGTGCAACATTTTGCTGGTGATGTCATAAAAATGACTGATAATACTGAAAATGAGGCATCTTGCTGTGACAAAGTAAATGACAACAACTTTCTACAAGTCTGGTCTTGAATAGAGTATTACAATTCGCTCCAGTTTTCTTGGAGGAATCATGGACTCCATGTAGAGAAGGTGTTGGTGCATTTTCCTCTGGCTATGAGAAGTTTTCAGTTTGATAGCAGAGTAGAAGAATGAAGAGCATCAGATAAACTGGCTACATGTCATGATGAATGAGACAATGTTTGGACAGCAGTTTGCAAAAGCTTTATGTTCCTAGAGCAGATTTCATTGCTTAGAAATAACTAGTGCCTTTCAGAGGCCAATTTCTCTTTAGAAAGTGTATCTAGGAAAAACCTGCTAAATACACTACCTATATCGTGTGGTATTGTGATGTTAGGACCTTATACCCTTTGAAGAGACATGCTTGTCTCTTTTTTCATGTCCCCTCTTATACTTGTCCCTGCCCAAGTCAGTCAAAAGGCATTTATCTTGCATCCACTTTGATGTCCATCTCTCCCTTTTCACTCTACCTGCAGCGCCTTTTGGAGAGGGAAATGATCAAGGACTGAGACAGTATGCAAAGCAAGAGTGGAGAAGCCATTTGCATGAAGGTGTGATGCACTGAATATTATTTCTTACCACATTTCCTGTGAAGTCTTACATAACGTTTTGCATTTTGACTACTGGTACGCATTGAACAGAGGGTTTCCTTGGCTTACCCCCAACAATGCTGCACTTAATGCAGAACCTGTAAGATACATGAATAATTCAGACTGTTCATCCCAGTACGCCTTGCGCTACATTTGTCAGTACTGGGTAACACTCCACGTTGCTCTCAGCTGCAACTTCCACAAGGAGAACTACATGCACAAACTCCTGGGTGAAGTCTCTGCTGCACATATTTATCCACTGCTGCATGCACTGGCTTTGCCGGGGTGACCCTCACCATGCATCACCTCTCAGACTGACACTCCAGGAGATGGATACCCAGCCAGGGAAGCAGGATACGTGCCTTGCAATTGAAATGTTACCCTGTTTGCAGATGGTCGGCACCAGCCTGGATCCAGAATCACCTTCTCATGTGTCTCAGACTGTTCTGGTGCAGATGAGGTCATCCCCCACCAGCTGCTGCACATGAGGCTCTGCACCGTTGCTGCTTCTTTCTGAGCAGGGTTTTCTATGACAAAGGGCTCCTCTCTCCTTGAAAAAAGTATGAGGTGGGGAGCATGCCCCTGAGCACCACAAGCTTGACCTCTACCAGCTGCTAAATCTAGCACCTAATCTACTCCATAAACACTTCGACAGTGTTTCATATCTCCATTCAATGGGAAAATGTATGTAATAGTCCTGTTCTCACCCTTCTGCCTGAAGACCGGCAGCATGCACGCCCCTTCCTCCCAAAGCATGTCCAGGAGGGCTGGTCCCTCTCTGCAGGTTACAGACTGGGGTGCCAGCCAGCTGCGTCATCATGCAGTCCCATGCTGTCCTGGCAGCTTGGCTCTTCCCAAACTGGTCCTCTGCGAACACCGGAAGTAATCCATTGTAAAGCTGAGGACCTCCACATGCAACACAGCTATGATAAGCCAGCAGACTTTGAGAGCTCACGAGAAGCAAGCAGCCACTCAGACGCTTGTGGCTAGGAGAAGGGAGGCGAGGGGCTGCTGGAGGCCCTGACCACAGGCTGCCTGCCCCAGCCCGAGCATGGCATCCTCAGCACACGGTGCCAAGGCAGGTCTGGGCACACTTTTGACAGTGGAGCCACAGCCCCTCTCTGTACTGCCCTTAGTCTGAAGGGACCATGTGTCATAACTGTCACATAACTGATCAAAAATCAATTCAAATGCATGTGAAACACTCCCAGCTTTGCAGGAAGAGCCGTGGTCCAGCACAGTGTGCCTGGCTCACCAGTGAAGCCGTCATGGGCCAAAGCAGGAAATCCTTCCCTTGTGAGAGTCGCTTTTTTAATATTCCTTTTCTGTGCAGTCTTAATTAATTCAGCTTTGTGTCTATGTCTCTTGCAAATTAATTGACTGGAAAAATGGAAACCATTAAAAACATTAGTTTCTTCCATGTTACCCTGAAGCAAATGCTGTCTGGGCCTGCTGTGCTCCTCATGAGCAGGACAAAGCACGGCCCAAGCCCCGGGCTACACCAGGAACTCACAGGTGTACAGGCAGCAGCTTTGTTTCCAAGCTTAGCTGTGTTTTCTTATTTACTTCTGGCATCTCTTGTTGAACTGTATTTTAAACATTGCACAGAACATAAGGGCATGCACCATTTAGGAACTTGGAACCAAAGCACGCATGGAGCTGAACTCCCCAAGGGGCTGCAGGGATCTTTCTCCAGCGAGCCAGGTCTTGCCAGAAGCACACACAGTGCTGAGGGGCCTTTGCTGTTGGCAGGGACAGCCCCACGCTCCATGGGGAGTCCAGCCCAGGCCAGCTACCCAAGGGACACGTGAGGAAGCAGCTAATCACACAGGCTACGGCATTGGTGAGCAGCTCCAGAGCTATGCTGGGGAGCTGAGCCCAGGACTGCCAAGGGACCCTGCACGGCTGCACTCCCGACGTGAAGCAGCACAGGCAGGCACTGGGGCCGTGTTACCGGCATTCTTCCCAGTCCAGTCACTGCCTATGTTGGAAAGATGTAGCACTGAAGGCTTGGGATTGCTGCAGCCCACATGGCAGGCTGGCAGGAGTTCACATCTGGATTTTGCAGTTCTCCATGCAGACAGGCTTTTCTTTGGGATTGGCTGACCTTGCCCCAATTAACTCAGGGGTGTCCTCACCACAATAACTGTGGAGGGCCAGACTGTAGTGGCATAAATCAGCATTGCCCCCACAACACAACAGAGCTCACAGGCTGCAGGTGAAACCAACACAGACTATCTCACCATCGCCCAAAACTTGCAGGCAGGGCTGCAGATCTAGAGTTAATTGCCAAAGACTGAGCGCAAGGAGGATTGTATAGATGAGGAGAGATGATGGCCAGAACATGGCTACTGATGGCCCACGCACCTTGAGCTGCTGGGAACCCTCAGAGGGACCTGCCAGTCTTGATGTGGGCTCCCAGGTGGTGACCACTGCAGCAAGCGCGCATGTGCCCTGCCAGGGTACCATGAGAGAAGTTACAGAAGCAGTGTTACAATTTAAGGTGGTTTCATTCACACAGATCTCCCGGGACTTCATTCCCTTCACCTGCTTTGTACCTAACAGAGAAGCTGTTGCCAGTAAGCAAGTACCTTGCCCTTATATCTGGCAATTATTTACAGTTACATTAAAAAACAGATCTAGCAGACTGCTTAATATACATAACATTTAAATTTTCATTATAGTCTATTAAATACAGATTCTCTCAAGTTACTGTAACAGAAGAAAGATTTCTGCAAAGCCATTTTAAATATGGCTAATCAAAGGGACAAAAATCAGGCATTCAGAAAACTGTTTCTATTTACCTGAAAAGATATTTATTCTGACTGATACAGCAAACACTGTCCGTGGTCACTGGTAGTTGGAATTCTGACGGAGTTTGCACTGGCATTTTAACACCAATTAATAACCGTTTTTTAAATTTGCATTTATTAGAAGATGTTATGTGTCTGAGAGGAAAAAAAATACAAACGCCTGAAATGCTCATGAAACATTTACCCATGCTTGTACTTGCAAGCCATGGGCTTATTCTGAAGAATAATAAGTATTAATTTGCATCTTGACTCTGTCCCAGAAGTGACAGCAGTGCGGCTCTCAGACGAGCACTCAAGCCAGGCACACAAGCACCCAGGTGCCCCAGCTCTTCCAATAGCTGTGTCCACATCCATCCCAGGGGAACTAAGGCATGTGTACTCTGCAGAAGGGAGCAAGTGGGGCGAGAGGGGGCTAGGACGAGGAACCCTTATTTGCCATGCTATGCTACTTAGAGCAAGAGATTGAAAAAGGAAAAAGGCAACAGAGTGTGGCTGTCTGCAGCTCTGTCTGGGAAGGATCAGCTAGCAAGGTACTAGTGCCACAGTCCTCTGGAGCATCTCAGCGTTGCCCTCCCTGCAGCAGAGAAAAGCACTCAAGACACAGTATAAGTAAACAGATTTTAGAGAGAGCTTTGTTCCTAGAGGAAGACCCAAGAGGACATTTTAACCAGCAAGTGCAAACAGATGACAAAAATAGTGCTGACATTGTCAAACAGCAGTGCAGGGTGGCAGCATTCACAGAGGACTCTGCTCCCTGTCACGCACAGTCTTAGCAGCAGCATCCCCACCACCTTACCCCACTTCACCCCAGACTCCACTCATGCAGAGTGAAGATGCAGTACAAGCCTGCAAGAGCAAGTAGAGGAGCAAGAAGCAGGACGGTTCCAAGCAGGAGCACTGCTTGGTCCCACTGTAAAATGCCCGCACAGAGGAGAGTCACATTTGTGGAATCAAGCAGGTGATGCAGAGGAGACCAGAGCTGTGTTGGGGTGAGTGTCAGAGTCCGAAGAAGGCCAAGGCCAAACGAGGAAGATGGGCACCCTGCACTTCTCCGTGTGTCTGCTTGCTTGGGAGTCATGGAGATTTTCAGGACCAGTCACAGCCCCTTGGTAAGCTCAAATCAGACAGGAAGGCAAGTGAGGGGCAGAGACATGCTCTTTTGCAAGGCCTCCTAAGCCTTCACCACAGCTGGATAGAATCAGGACAAGATCTGAAGGCATCCACATGTCCTCTGCCCTGTGCAGCACCAGCATGAGCAGCGGATGTGACATGCCACAGAAGAAAACTACTATGTGGTCACGGGGACAAAGGCAGGACAGCTGGGCTGCAGCACCTGCCAAGGACCGATGCTCACAGCAGCCCGTTTTCAGCACCACTCTGCAGTCAAATCTACTACATCATCCCCAGCCTACTTGCCTGGACCAGCACCCTACGAACCTGCACAGTCCTGCAGTCCCACTGCTTGCTCACGCAGCAAGCCCAGGGTTAAAACCATGCTCAGCAGCTGCTCCCTGCCTTCTGCTCTCAGGCTTCCCTTCAGCCCATGCCAGGCGGAAAGGAAAGCAAGCGAGTGCAGCTGGACGAGAGATAAGCAGCCCATGGCGCTGTGACTGCTGCTCTTGGGGGAGTCAGGGGTGAATCACAACTTCATCATCCTACAAGGAAAAGAACCAATTATCTGGCAATTGTATGCAGTCCATTTCAGTGGGAGGCTCATAACCTAACCAGCCCTTGTAGTCAAGGGGAATAAAATATATGCTGACATCAGTACGCAGAGGTTCCCATTGGAAGCCACTTTCACTGCAGTGTCGTGAATCTTTTCAGAAACAGCTTGAGAAGATTCATTCTGTGTATCAATCTTCCTGGGTAGCAGAGCTGATGATGGTCATACATAATAATGCTTAAGTCAATTCACATGCACAGCCAGTGGCTGTCTACAATTCTTGGCCCTAATCAGTACATTAAATAGAAACTTATGACTAATAACTCTGAAAGGGCCTCTCCAGGGGCAGTGAAATGCTCTGCTTTGGCCACTATCAGCTCCTCAGGCGTGTGCTACAGAGGCACATTCTCCCCTTGGCTCCAGGAAGGGAGAATGGAAAGTCATAACTCTTCTTCTGTTTGTTCGGGTGACATTTTTTATGAGCTGAATTCTTTACTTTAGGTTTTGACAGTGATTCTGTGACTTTATGTCTGTCCTGTAATCCCAGTGCCGCTCTGGAGCAGGAACAGAGCTCATAAAAGCTGCTAGCTTAGCCAGGTCCATGCTGAAGGGGAAGCAGATGCCCCGCCGCAGCCCCTCTGAAACCACTCCGGCTGCCCTCTGCTCAGGCACCACGTGTGCCAGGGTGGCTGGCTCTTGAATAGAGACTGCCCTCCCCCAGCAGCAGTCCAGCCTGGGCAGGTGGGCCCGCACTATGTTGCTCCTGATGCCACGAGGACCCTGGGAGCCATAAGCTGAGCAGCAGTCCAGGCTGGGCAAGGACTGGGTTATCACAAAGTAGGACACATTCATTTTCTCAGTTCTGGGCATGCTGCTTGCTCCCAGCTGTGCTGTGCTTACGAAAGATGCACCTGCCAGCAGCCTCTGCATCCACAGCTTTGCATGGACAGCACCACGCAGCTGCTCTGCTTCCAACAGAGTCTCCTGGACGAGCTCAGCCTTGCTCAGCAGGGAGAGGCAACCAGGCCACTCTTTAGGAGCCAGCATACCGAGAATTCATTCAGCTCCCCCACCAGCCAGGAAGGCTGCAACCAGCCCAGCCTGCTGCAAAGCTGATTTCCATGCATGCCCTACGGAGCTGCAGCTGAGCTGAGCTCGGTCAGGGCACTGCAGGACCCAGGGTCCAAACAACCAGAGAAATCGCTTGGGGTGAAGAAGGAAAGGGCACAACAGAAGATCATACCTTGTGCAGGTAAAAGGAGCCCAGGCCTTCACTTGCCCAGTGAAGGCAGCTCCAGTGCAGGCAGCACTTAGAGGTTTTCTCCCTAACCAGAAAGCTCCAATAAGAACAGAACTAAAGCAATGTGTTTTCTAGACTTCCATATGCAAATGTCCAGAGGAGACCTACCTTTGCTATTCAGCTCCATGGCTTTTATTGCTTGAAAAACTAGGACAAATTGAACAAAACACAGCAGAGTTCCTTTCCTCACATTTTCTTTTTTACCTCCAGATGCCTTGCTTCACAGGCCAACTGACTTGAGGAATCAGCACCTTTATTAGGGTTAACAGAAGAATCCACCTCTCTTTAACCATCTAAAAACGACCACATACACCACTGCTTTCCATCTGGTGCCAAGCAGGTGGAAGCTGAAACGGGCTGAGTATCATTACGGAGCTGAGCCCACGAACCATGAACCCAATTAACTGACCCAGAACTGCCTGCTAAGAGAGCCAGTGGCTCTAGAGGAAACAAAGGGGAGACAGAACATGGACAGAGATGGATAGAGATACTCAGCAGCCCTGTGAGACAGGGGACGTGGCAGTGAGCCCAACGCAGCCACTCTGAAATGCACTCGCAAGTGTGGAAGTGAAAAAACTTCATGTTCAGGCAAACAAATCACAGAGAAGATGTGGCTCTTTCAGGTCTTTGCTGCTGGCGTGACACTGCTCCTAGTTCGGAGTGGCAGAGATCAACACAGAGCAGGCAGGCAGGCCGGGGCTTTCCCAGCGCAGGGCTCCGGAGGCTGACACCGAGAACTGCAGGCTGCCTGGGCAAAGCAGAAGGAAGAACCCATCTTTCCTCGTCTCCACCAATGGGTCCCTCCCCATGTAGGGGCACAGCAAGCTCAGCAACTGGCCACAGGATTTCAGGCACTTATAAACCACGCGCAGGAGAGAAGCAAGCTGAGGCCTGTTCCTGCCGGTGGCAGGCGGCATCCGGAGCATTCCTGTCAAGTCCCCAGCTTGTCCAAGCCAGCCGCGTGCTGCTGCCCTGTGCAGCCCAGGCCCGGAGGCACGGGATAAGGCAGGCCAGGAGGTCCCACCCCAGTGCAGTACTGCCGGCAGGGCTCCGAGCCCACCCTGAACGGCAGCCTGGGAGCAGGGATGTGCTCCACCACCACGGCGAGGGGCTGGCTGGTGGGAGGCAGCCCGGAAGAGGACCTCTGCTCTGCTCTGCCCCACATAGCCGTGCATCCCCCCACCATGGCCCAGCCCTGGCTGCAGAGCACACCTATCGGCCAGGGATACCTGGAAACACACTGCCCTTCGGAAACCATTCTCTGCCGTGTTCTCAAGTTGAGCTGCCAGGGACTAGAAACTGGGCTCCCAACCCAATCCGATTTTTCTCTGGGAAAAGTTCGTCTTCCCCATGGTGCTCTCTGCTCCTTCAAGCAAGAAGCTGGGGCAGAACTGCAGCTTTCACACTGACCTTCCCAACATCCGCTATGGGAGATCCTGCAGGTGAATCCACATGGGGAAACCTGACTCACAAGTTGAAAACCTTTCAGGGGAAATGAAGTGGAAAAAAAAAGAGAAAGAGAGAAATGGAGACAACGAGGAGGGAGAGCTGAGGCAGGGAACAGAGATTCATCAACTTTATTTATTTACTTACTTCATTCAAGGTTATTTTAACTTCCCTATCCTTGACAACAGAATAAAACCTCTCTGAATTCCCCAAGGGCCAACCCATCATTCCCCGCAGAAACAGCATACACAACAGGTCATTTTTAAAACACGCTGTGCCGAAACATGAGCGAGAGTTGTAGCGTCACCACCACTTCTGTGCAACTTCAGAGCAGCCACACCAGCCAGCCAGGCAGGAGCCCTCTGGCTGAGGCAGCTGCCTGAGCCAGCTCGCCAGCTCCGAGCAAATGCCTGGAGACTGATGCCTGTGGGCACCGCTCTCCCAGGGAGCCCTGCACAGCTCTGCTGGCTGCAGCTGCATCTCAGGCTGCAGCACCTCGGGCTGCAGCACCTCTGCTAGGGACAATCCTCCAGTGCCTTGGAGTGTAAAGCAGCTGATGTTCAGCATTATCTCAGCCCCTCCTGGCCCACCATGCAACATGCCGCCTGTAGCCTTACACCATTCACTGCACATACGGCAGGGAGGATCTGCAGCCCTTCTGCTGGAGGCATGGAACAAACAAACCTATCTCCCTAGGCCCTCCCATCACTGCTGCCATCCAGCACCTATTTCTTCCACATGACAATGAAAGGAGCTGTGGAGAGAAGTACTTGCAAAATTCCTATGGAAGCATCTCAAGCCAGCACATCCTCAGAAGGCAGAGCTCCCAGCTGGGGAAGAAGGCTCACCACAGCCCAGGGCAACAGCCAAGGCAAAGCAAGAGGTACAAACATGGAAATGTACGCGTGCACATCATATGCAGGCACAAGGAGGAGACTGAAAATCTGACACCTGCTCTCAGCACAAGTAGGATTCAGTCCTCTGTTCATGCAATGTGCCCTGGAAAACAATCACCTGCACGGCATCACCAAAGCAGTGAGGAAGCACAGGTTGCTGTTTAGCAGAAATTTTGTCTATGTTTTCAGAAAACCTCCCACCCCTGAGGTGTCTAGGTGCTTCCCTGGAAAGACAAAGAACTACAGCTAGATAGTGTCGGGTCTTAAAACCAAACAGCTCTTGCCTGCTTTTCCACAGTGCTCCTTCCTGTCTAACACCTCACTTCCCACCTCATCTGTGACGTCTCATCCCTTTCTCTCATGTTTGATGTGCACCAGGAATGGACTTGCTAAATGCATTTGCTCCTCCTTCACCTGTCTTCTCCACTGCTACACATAACAGTACTTTCTGCTCCTCAAGGTGCAGGGACTGGGTAGAGATTTACACTCAGATTGCACTGCAAGGCAAACATTTGAGAACCTGTGAAATCCTGCACTGTACTCCCCTTAGAACTGCAGTTCCTTCTTGGGGCTACTGACGTGAGATGCAGTTTGTAATGAGCACCTTGATCTCTGTCCACCCTGCAGCTCAGTAACAACTGCCTGCCCAAGAATATCCCATTTTCCCACGCAACACCTGGGCAGTCCAGGGGTGCAGGAGGGCAAGAGTGTGAAACGGAACAGTTCAATAGCAGGGGTAGTTCATCATGGGAAGAGTTTCCCCAGGAAGGCAGGGACTGCTCCAACACTGGACCATTGTTTCCCTTTGGCTATAAAGCTCTGCAATTTTTGTAGGAAGACCTAATCACCAAGCCTATGCAAGACATCAGGCTAGGAAATTGCTGTGTCTTCTTCTGGCCTCAAAGTGCGTAACCTGGACCTCATGGATTTTCATAATCATGGCACTGCGAAGAGGCATGCTGTGATTCTCAGGATTCCTGCAAGGAGCAGGTGGCTCAGAGCTCTCCGGTTTAGGGCCTCCCATGCAGTCAGGATTTCTGGAGCAGTATTTGTAATGCCATACCAGTCAGGATTTCTGGAGCAGTATTTGTAATGCCATACCAGTTACAACCCATCCCCCTTGCAGGCGGCACATGAGCAAGGATGGAATAACCTTAAATCCCGCATCTTCTGCAGAAAGCATCTGATGCATCCTCATCAGACATCCAGGTGGGCATCATATGCTCCAGTACTGCTGGGAGAGTTCACTACTTGTGCAGGAAAATCCCTCTAGAAGACACATACTGCTGTTGGTATATTTTCCCATGTAAACAGCTCTGGTGTGTCTTTTTCTCTCTTTGAGATTCTCGTGGGGGTTTTTAACAGCTAGCAGACCACCTTAAAACTCCCCCTTTCATTAACACACAGAGAAAATCTGACCATTAATCTCCTGTTCACCCCCTGTGCACAGACACCACTCGTTACAGCGGCTGTGGGAGTCACCCATTTAATTAAAGAAGTAAGCGAGTGCTCGTTTTCTGCTGTCAGAGGAAGGTAGCATTTGAGAAAGAAACTAGTATTCACCCCTCTTTACCTCAGTGTGTGCTTTACTGCATGACTCACAGGTGCGCACTGCATAGTGGGACCACTGATGAGGTTATGCAGGATGCCTGAGAGGTAGGCAGCATGGCAGCAAGCCGTGGGCTTGACTCAGGGAGAGACTTTCATGACCTGCTGGCAGGTCCGCAAGAGTGAAGTGTCATCCCAGATCAAAGTCTTCTGAATTATTCCCTGTGAAGAAGGGGGATAAAAAGGAAAGCGTCTTACAAAGCAGATCCTGGATGCCTCCACCACCCCCACCTTCGTGTGGCTGCGGTGCAGCTCCTGGTGCAAGCACGGGGGAGATCGCCAGCTATGCCGAGGTCGTGTGGACAGCAGCTCTGGGCTCGGAGCCTCTGTGGCATCCTCCATGACACCACATCAAGGACAGGAGAGCCCAAAGGGGTGTCCAGGCTAGACTACGTGCAAAGCCAGTGTTAAGAGCTCTCTATATGTTGTTTTCCACAACAGCTGAATCACAGATGGTGCTTCATTAAGCTTGAGATTCATCAGCCATTGTTAGTGTTGCACTTAGTAATAAAATAATCATTTAAAGAAAACAGTCATCAGAACTAAGCAAGCCGACTGGCTGCTGCATTCGACTTCCCTCACCGAGGCATGGCAGACAACCTGCTGCCTACCAGTTCTGACAGGCAGGGCAGTGATGGGAAAACCCTGGATGGCTCTTTTTATTGAGAAAGCACTATATGAAGCTGCAAACGTATCTGTCACCTTCCAGCACATTGTTTACCAGCTCTCCTCAACATTCCCCAAACAACATTTTCTAGAGACTGTAATTCAATACCTCACACCCCAGAGCTGTAGCATCAGCCCAGAGAGCAACATGATGAATGTATTGTGTTCCTCCAGGGCTTGAGCTAGGGAACTGGTCTGTGGTGTTCCAGCTGTTAATTATCCCTCTGCTTTTTCTTGTTCTCATCCCAGCTGTGCCTCTGTATTTATCATATGGGTCTACACACACTAAAACCATTCTGATTGTTTTAAAGTATGAGAAGCAATTTACCCCTTTTGTGCAACACTAGGCAGCTCAGGGGATCAAATGGTGAGACTTGATCAATGAGGCGCTCACTGGATTAGAGGCACCAGGGCTCAGACCTCAAAATGCTTATTTAGAAGAAGTGCACGTGAGAGAACACACCACGAATGTTAAGCACAGACACAAATACGATTTTCATCACTCTCCCTCCCATGCCCCTTCCCCAGCCTGCGTCCCAGAGACATCCTCAGATTAATCCCTGCGCCAAGACAAATGCTGAAGAGACCACACAGAGCTAGGATGGCCCAGGCCAGGCTGTTTGCCAGGAAGAGCCGCTCCTGCTTTTCCAGCCACAGCAGCGCTGGCCTCAGGGGCAGCTGGCGTGCAGGAGGTGATGCCCCAGAAGCACCCATGCTTTTCTGCCGAGAGCACCACGCCATCCCCGATCTGCTCCAGTTCGCCAGCACCTGCACGGCACAGGGCAGCGCCCATGGTACCTCCTGCCCCAGCACCACTCTGTCCCCAGGCCACCCAGGCTCTGCCCCAGAGAGCCAGGGCGGCAGCCTCCTGCCTTGCTGCTCTTCCGACTGTTACCTTGGTCTCACAACGGCAGTCTCCACCATTCCTTGGGACACTTCTGCTCGCTCCTTTTTCCCACCACTGCTCACTCGCACTCCCAAACCTGCTGTTAGTGCAGAGTATAAATGCTAAGGGCTGCATGCATCCATTTTGGCAGCATGCATTTCAGATGACTAACCAACAATACTGACATATAACTTAAAGATGCAAACATCAGTCCTTCATGTACTTCTGGTGAGTATGTTCTATACTTTCCTACACACTACAACACACCTTCCCCTTTCTCACCCCTTCGTTAGTGCTGCAGGGCTTTTTCACACCTGCACTGAAGTCTTTTTTTTGTTTATAATGACAGCTTGGGTTCCTTGTGAAACCTGGAGCCTGCCAAAACCGTTGTGATGTGCCCAACTCGGGCCCCTGACAGAGTCTCTGTCCTGCTCCCCTCCAGTGGCCAGGAGGCTTCCTCTTGCTAAGGCACCACACAACATCTTGCTCCTTCCAGAAGTGAAGAGTAGCTGCTGCCTGCAGGGACAGCACAGGGTCCTGATGCTCTCAGTATTGTAGAAACGTTACTCCTCGCAGTACCCCAGGAAACAGCAAAGCAAATACTATTATTCCCACTTTGCTTCCAAGGACCTCATACAGGTAATTAAGACCCATGCTGCCACTTCTTGAGCTGTGAATTGCTGATATTTAATGACATTTTCTAAATATTTTTAATAGAAATTTCAGGTCTTGTTCCTAATCTGACATTTATCTTCTATTAGCATGAAAACAAATAGAAGGGCCTGAGAATCACTGCTTATATTATAAATGACTTTATTGTTGATTTTATTACCTTCCCCATTAAGCTGTCACAATCTGTGCCTCTTCCTGTTTTTGTGATGACCAGCCAGCGAAATCTGTCATCTTTTCCATGTGATTCATACAGGACCCTAGTGATAACTTTATTCATGTGGAGGATAATTATCAGCTATATTATTAAGGTTGCTCAGTTGCCCTAGGGAATAATGTGTCAGAAAGGTTAAAATATTGACAAACAGTAAAGCATGTATTATAATTATACAAGTGCTAGAAAACTGGCTGTGAGTGGGGAGCTGAGCTGCAGTTTTGCATTTGCCCAGCAAAGACAGTAATGACATGGTCACACCTTACATCTCCCACTAGGACTGCAGAAGCCTAGGCCAATTATTTGGAGGGGACTCCAACAAAGAATATGCCCTATCCCATTCGTATATATCAACCACTTAAATCCTGAGACGTATATATTGATCACTTAAACCCTGAGACCCACCATGCCCTACAATGAGCTGGTCTATTATTCATAATAGAACAGGATGCAGTAGCTGAAGATGACAAGGTTTTTCAACAATCCTTCTGTATTTCTTCCCACGACCCCTAAAAAAGTTTGTCTTCATAAGAATGGCAAAAGGAGGGACAGCAAAGAATTGGCATCTCTGAAATGAAACATTGATTTCTTCTGGGACTGGAGCAGCAGGTGCATGCCTTATTGGTAAAATGGTATATGGGTATAATCTGAAGGACATTGCTGAGATAAAGTGCCCTTTGGTTCAGGCACTAACAAAATGAAGCACTGAATAACTTGGCACTATATCTGAAGTGAGACTATAAACTTAACCTTGGTCATTCCTCCAGATCTACTGTTGTTACATCAAGAAGAGTAGACAAGGGACTGAGGAGCTCATAAATAATTTCTCATGGAAAGCACGTACACTAGCCAGACGAAATCTTCTGTGAGAAAATGTGGAAAAGCGGTAGATTTAACCTACTTCAAAATGTCATTTTTTGAAGGGAAAAAACCCTGATCCACATCTCTTTCTTGCTGCTTAAAGGATGCGTCTGTACTGCAGCAGCATGTTAAGCACCAAGCCCTAGACTGTAGACTGGGATTTGGGCCGGTGAAGGAATTTGCTGCAGCAAACCCTGCCAGTTCCCTCCAGTATAATCATGTTGAAAATAGATGGTCATCTATGGATAAACGTGACAAAACAAGAGCTGTAAGACATTTAATAAACTACATCAGTTAACTATCTTCACTAAGGAAGTGCCAAGGACTACAGAAACCATATTCATCTCAGGTTCATCTACATCTCGCTGGATTTGTCCAGGGAAACATAATTAATGTAGAGGATTGAGGTCCTGCAGACAAGGGTCAGAGCTCTAGCTCAGCCAGCATGAGACACCTGGCAGCATTTTCCTGGAAACTGGGCTTGTGCTATTCTTTCACTGGCCTCTGAAAAAGTCATGGACACTGGAGTAAGCATCTAGGTGCTATTAGAATTAATCTATAAAATGTCCTTTCTCTGCCTGCCACAAGTACACAAGTGAGAGCATATGGCTTTCTTCTCTTACTCAGAACCAAGAAGCCTGATGCTGTATATCAGACAAATCTCCCACCAGAAGCACTGAAGGGTGAACTTCCTCCTTGTTTGGAAGAAGCCCTTCTAAGACACATATTTACTGACAGAGGATTAGGGAATACAGACTCTCAGAGGAAAGTATGCTTAAATAACATACCATTTCTTGCACAACGCATACAAATGCCTACTTTGGCTCTCTGAACGCTAACATTTAGCATCATAATGCTTTGCAGAGCACCAGAAGACTGTCTCCACAGGGCTGTTACCCCTGACACTTGATAAAACCTCTTTTGCAGCATTTTCTTCCCGTTGTGCCTTGCAGATGCTTCCCTTCTTAATTTGTCGGAGACAAGCAGTGGCACCTCTGGAAGTAATATTCTTCAATAATGCTCTGTTTACTGCCAGATCTCCTATCTCAGTTAGTACCAGTTATGTTTATCCTTTTTTATCAGAAGGACAAACTACAGCCCAGGCCCATGGTTTAGGTTAATCTCACAAATATGTTCAAATAAAAATCGACTTTGCACTACTGAAAGCTCTGCAGCTATGAAAAGATGGGAAACATGAAGCCTTATTTTAGCTATGTATCATAGCTTTCCAATTGTGATATCTTCTCTGAGCACAAAGGAGTTTTCTACTCCTTACCAATAACAACCAGATGGCACCAATTTTGATTGTCACCTTCTCAGAGCTGAGAATGCCTTTGTTGTGCTGGATCTATTGTAAACTAGTTAGCTTCAAAAGTAATCGTATATTTAACATATCAGTAACTCAGCGTGAAGTGCCTGGGATGAATGTAGTAACAAGCTCGTTAATTGTCAGCTATTCAGTATAAAAACAGTGTGGGGAGCTCACTGCAAGAAGTTATGAACACAGTATCTGCCCTTCGGGGCAGAATGTCATTACCAGAGGCTGGGTCCCGTCCCCATTTGCTCCAGGTGGGGTGAAACCCAGTCCCCCCAGCCTGCCTGCACTGCTGCAAGTCACCCACGCCCTGCAGGGCCACACACGGAGCAGCACCGCACGCGGCGCGTCAGGCATGGC
>Ga0065711_1036401_pt1 | contig 21032 bp, 14 predicted proteins | sample Hoacrofraction12_FD_59098 | JGI IMG/M metagenome (GOLD analysis project Ga0065711, IMG submission 59098) | Hoatzin crop microbial communities from Cojedes, Venezuela - Epithelial fraction 12 v2 (version 2) | ecosystem: Host-associated > Birds > Digestive system > Esophagus > Crop | place...
AAGAGGATGGGGCCAGACTCTTTTCAGTGGTGCCCAGCAACAGGACAAGGGGCAACGGGCACAAACTGAAGCACAGGAAGTTCCATCTGAACATGAGGAAGAACTTCTTCATGTTGAGGGTGACAGAGCACTGGAACAGGCTGCCCAGGGAGGTTGTGGATTCTACTTCTCTGGAGATATTCAAGACCCATCTGGACGTGGTCTTGTGCAGCCTGCTGTAGGTGACCCTGCTTCAGCAGGAGTGTTGGACTAGATGACCCACAGAGGTCCCTTCCAACCCCTACCATTCTGTGATTCTGTGAAATTTAGGATAAGATGGGACTCATCTCTTGCCTGATCCACCGTCCTCTGCTCTTCATGAAGCCAGTGTTTCATCTCTTCCTCGTTTGTGGTCAGAATTTGTTCTATCAGTGTCCATTTCATTTAGCCTGATGGAATAGCAAGTTGGAAAGAATAAATAGAATAGCCCATACAACTAGTTTCTTCTTAATGAAGCTAATGGAGTGGAAAGTAATCTTCGGGGAGTTGAAACCCACATGTCATAATTCTGCCTTTTGCTTACGGTGCACGGTACACAGAAACAGGCCATATGTGACTGCTGGTAAAATGACGCTTGTCAGAGTTTCCAATTTCTGCTTGTTTGCCAGGAAGGATGGGATAATGAAATGTTTCAAATAAGAGCTCTTGCCTAGGCATTTCAGACATATTGGCAGAGGCATTTTGCAGAGGACTCTTCTAGAGGGCAGCTTTACTCTTTTATGTAAATGAGAAACTAAATCTTGGGAGACAGTTGTGAAAACCTGGCACGTGAAACTACTCCTTGTACAAACTCCTTGAAAATTAGATAAAGTTAGTTTTATTGCTCCTGGAGCATGTAAATGATGTTGTCAATATATCACTGCCTCCTAACCAGGAAGGACTATGCAGTTGGCACAGAAGAACTAAATAACAATTGGGTGAAGAAAAAATGAAGGAAAAAAATGTCAGAAGACAGAAGGATGTGAAGGTGGTGGCAGGCAGGATAATGTGTGAAACAAGTGGATTGTGTTTTAGGGTGGCTGTGAAGGAGGAAAAGGAAATCAGCTGGCACTTGGGGACTGATTAAAAGTTGGGTTGGCTTTTTCCTTTAGGTGATTTTGGAAGTTTTTGGTCACTTAAAGTTTATCAAATGCAGCCTGCCCTAATGTGAAATGCCTGCTCAGGAAGAAAAATGATCCGATGATGCCAGATTTAGGGCATGCAACAGAGCTTTGTTCAGAAAGAAGGTTCACAGGCAGACATTGCTAGCAACACTTTTCAGGCTACCAACATACACAGGTGTTAATTAACTGGAGATGGAAACTCAGCTCAATGAGAGAGCTCTTAGCTGAAAAATAGATATTAATTGAATTTGACCTTTATTTTTGTTTACCAGTTTTGGGGTAAGTTCAGTATTATCCTTTCATTGTTATGGTTTTGATGAACTTGTGGGTGAACCAACAGTTTCCTGTAACAGCTGTTGTTTGGGATATTCCAGGTTACTCTTTCCAGTAATTCAGAAGATGCTATTTAAATAATATAATCTTCTCATAACGGTTGCAGTTTATTCCTTAGATGGAGTGAATTTCCATTGTAAATAGAAGACATTCTTGAAAAAATATCAGTAGGGCCTATTCTCTTTCACAGAAAAGACTGAATTTCACCTGGAAAAGAGTTTAAGGAATATCTTCCACCTGGAAAAGAGTTTAAGGAATATCATCCTCTGTGTATCAAGATAAACTTTTTACACAGAATTTTTGTTGTCTGAGTTATTTTTGTTTCTTCTCTCATTCCATGTAATAAGCTGTTTAAAGTGAAACTGATCCCACTAAATGGATTATTGATAATGGGATCTAGTTAAGGGACAATTACAAGGTTGGCTGAAATAAAAAGGTAAGAGGATAACTGTTGAGTCCTGCTTTTAAGTGTCTTTGTTTTTTGGTTCCTAAGTTGACCTGTGGTGAGACTGACCAAACAATACTCGTATGACTGTCCAATCTGAACCTCTAGCAAATGCATTTCTTCATGATGGCTCCTTGACCAGTAATGTCAATAGGGAAGCTGAGATAGAGGATTCAGGACTACTTTTTAAAAAAACAAAACAAAACCTTTCTCATAACTCCTGTGGGAGCATAGTACCCAGTTGAAAGTCTGTACTTATTTCTACAACCTTTTCCTGAATTTCTAAGCCAAATATTTGTTTTAATAAACTTTCTAATGCAGTGGTTCAAGATGCTGTGATAGATGGCCTGCAGTTGGTCTGTAGGATCACATGAAGCAGCAGAGCCTGCCCAGTTTGCTTCTGAAGTGTTTCCAACTGAGAGTTTGCTGGTAGGAGTGTTTGGGTGTTTTACTGAGCGATTTGGCAGGCTGGGCTAGTTCTGTGGTTGCAAATGCTCTGCTGCTCTCAGCTGCTGTAATTAGGACTGAGCTTAATAATAAGAAGAGATGGAGTATTGTTATCAGTTCTTTTCTGACCAGTTCTTAGATAAATTTCTAGGGTTTTTTCCTCAGATAGCATCAGTCTCTTTCTCTCTTTTCCCTTTTCAAGTCCTTTAAAATTTCACCTTTTATGGGCTCTCTTATCATTGCTTTCTAACATTTAACAGGATGACTCCATAACGTCTTGTCTGGGTGCTCCATATGGGCTCTTTTGCTTTTTCCTTTGTAGCTATCTGCCTTTTCAGTGTAGCCGTTGAAGAGAAAAGACAAACATGATACAATCTGGGGAAAGCGGTTTCCTGCTTTTCCACGTACTGACTCATTACTCCTAACGTAACTCAAACTTCCGTCTGTAAAACTTCTGCCCTCCCTACTTACAGGTTGGTTTCCCTGCCAGAAGGACCCTTGGGTCCTTTGTTGCAGAGTCCTTTGTCTCATGCTTTTGGTGAGTTAAGCTAATCCCATGCTTCTTCTAGCCAGCTATTTTTTCAAGCATTCTCTCCAATTGCATCTCTGTCCCTTAATGGTGAGCATAGGCAGGTTTGAATACTTACTGTAATAATCTGCTTGCTGACAGTTCTGTGTGTCTATGGAGTCGAGAGGATACAAGATGAGGAGCTGTGTGGGAACACCTGAGAAAATGAAAATGGAAATTAACTTTTAAAGAATTAAAACAGCCAGAATTCAGGAGAGCAAAGTTAGAACATGTTCAATAGGACAAGTAAATTTTTTCATTCTTCACTTACCAAAACAAAAACATTCTCTACGGGGAGAAATGTTCTTTAACATAAAACTGAGAAACTGTTATTTCTGAGCCGCAATACTAATTAGCAGAAATACACCCTTAAGTAGCATGGCAAGTTCCTGCAGATTATTCCTGAAAATGATGTCATCAAGCAGCTGCACCAGTATTCACTCAGCAGAGGGAACTTGAGGCACTTTTCCTGAAGCTTTGAAGATACCCTAAAAATTTAAATAAACTATTTAGCAAGGATCTAGTTGAAATACGGATGACTTGGTGAGGCTGAATGGAAGACTGAGCATGAAGAATGTGCTGATCTGCCCAAGACGTGTCAGTTGTTTGTTAACTTTCAGTGAGTGATTTCACTAAGACAAACTGTTATTTGTTGAGCAGATGCATGTTTTAGTGATGTGCATGCTGTCAAGTATGGTCAGAGATTTTATTTCTTTATGGCATGCTAAGAGTTTTTCCTCTTTTCCTCTATCTCTTTCCTTGTCTTTCATTTTAGTATTTGAGGTTTCCTGCCCAGCTTAGTAGCTTCCTTGTTGTTATTTTCTGAAGTTTGTGTGCAGTGACACACATACAAGCCTTCTTGTACAGAAATTAGTTCATTGGTATGTACCTATGGCTATATTATTTATATATATAGTATATATTTATATATACAATATATATTCTATTATGCTTTTTTTAATGGGGTAAGATCTTCGCAAAGACTTCTCAAAAATACCTAACCCTGTAAAGAAACATTCATCAGTAGCTGCTGTTAGAAGCCTGTTACAGGAAACAGCAGATGTCCTCGTTTTTCTCTTAAACTGTTGTCTTTCCAGTATTTGGAGATTTTTCTTACATTCCTGCAGGGGATTATATTAATGCACCATTGTATATAAAATAATTATATATTATTATTAAAAGAAAAATTAATAGTGTCTTTGAAATGATAGTAGGGCTATCTTATTTTTAGAGAGTTGAAGGTTTCAGCTGAAAACCTCCCATGAAAAATACTGGTCACAGTGACAGTTTGCTGTCTTTTGGTGCATATTGTCCATTAGAAGAGCACGTGTGGCATTAAGTATCCTAATAGCTTTGTTTCAGAACATAAACTTGTGTGAACAAAAGGGAATAACGTGCTTTGCCTTTGCATGCCTGAATAGTTTTTGCAAGCAAATCTTGCATATTGAAGGAGAAGGTGATGAACTGATGCTAACAGCAGCCCTAGAACATCAGATAAATAGAGGCAATCTTCTGGATAGCTTGTTCTGTAGGTACAGAGCTTGTTTTCTAAAATAGTTATCTCCTTTCCTTTTAGAAAGCACTTGTGTGAGATTCACATCTTGAAAATTAACAGTGAAAAGTATTTTTCCATGTGAATTTTTAAAAACCCGACAATGCTACTCAGGCTCTGAACACTTTAAGAACAGGGGAAAAAGATGTCTTTGTTTAAGTGCAGTTCCTCAATTTACCAAACCCTAGCCAGAAACCTCAAGGAACATTATAAACCGAATTAGTTTTGCATAATTTGAACAAGACTTTTCCGTAAGCAGAAGGGCTGAAAAGATGTCAGTTGCGAAGAGCTCGAAGTACAAGTACATTTTCTGTAAGTACATCACTGAGATTTCTAGGTGAAGGTACTCAGTTTCCCAAGGTTCTGCCTCCTGCTTTCTTGGCTTCCCCTCTGGCGGTGAGTGTCTGCGTGCAGGGTGGCAGCTCTCCTGGGACACCGCAGAAGGGTTGCCAGCACTTCCCCAGGCTGCGGCCCCCCACTGGGGGTGTATGCTGGAACCGGTGTCCGTCTGCACCGATTTGTGGTCAGAGACAAGACGTAAAAGCTGGCAGCCAGCACAGCCTTTTGCACTTCTAGGTGCAAGCAGGAAGACGTGTCTCCATAGTCTTCAGCTCCTCGGTTTTATCCAGGCACAGCTGCACTGTTGTTGCCTCAGCACTCCTGTGGTGCCTGATAACATTCTAATTTTCTATGGAGGGATCACAAGAGTATTTGCTTGGTATCTCCTTTGCCAGGCCATCTCCAGCTAACCCAAGAGAGGTTGATTCTTGGATCCTTATCACCAAATAAGAATCTGTGGTGCAGAATCAGTAAAAGAAGAGGAGAGTAGTGATTTCCACAGACTGACTGTGTAACGGTCTGAGAAAAAATGTCCTATTCTCACGTCTTCTGCAGCAGCTTTGCAGTGGCCTTCTTGCTCAGGGCAAGATTTTCCTGAAGATGGAAAATTAATATACCAGATGTGGAAAAAGTGTTAGCTGAAGACCACTTTGAATAAAAAGCTTTTTCAGAGTTTCCAAACAGTTATAGTCATATGTTAACATTTCTTTAAAGGTATGATGGGATGCTAATAAGTGCCTGATCCAGAGAAGTGCACAGATCCTTAAACAGATAGGGATGACTCAGAGAATGATTGGCCTATCACATACTTAAGTTTAGCCATGAATAAGAAGTGCTTGAGGAAATGTTTAGTCATCATTAATGACATGTTATATAACTCAAAAGTAACAGATAAATGTAATGTAATTACAAATCAATAAACATATAGGTAACTGTAGACAAACAAAAAACCCTTCCACAACAATTGCCTACCTGCCGTGTGTTTAAAATCAGGAAAATGTAGAAATATTGAAAAATGTAGAGATATTAGAAAAATAGCAAACAACAGAAAATCCTGACACGTGTTGAGAACATAACATAACATAACATAACGTCATCATCAACCCTTCAACAAAGTTTCAAAACACTGTGGTAGGAGTCTTCTTGTGTAATTACAGTTGCTGGGCAGCAGCGACTGATTGTTTCCTCCCCAAAAGGCTTCCTGATATTTTTTGTAACCATTTTTGGTTATTCTCACTTATTTGCTGGAAGGGGAACAAATGCACTAAAATGGAGACAGTGATGGCACCATGCCCCCACCCTCAGCAGCATAGCTGTTGGCTATCAGTTCGTCAAGTAGTAGCATCCTGCTTTTAGGGAAAAAATATGTGTTTTGTGGAACATGTGTGGCCATAACCTTGCTAAGGGTGTGCACAATGATGGGCTCAGCTCGGATTTCGGTAACAGCTGTGCACTCAGGGAAAATAGTTGAGCTCTCTCTTATTTTCATCACAGTGAAAAATGAAATACGGAGTACTGCACTTGTTAGTTTAAAAACCCTTCAGAATGTCAATCAAAAATGCACATTTCTACATGGAGTTAAGCAGGCTAAAGTCAAGCTTTCTGTGTAAAAGGGTTTTCATACAAAAATATTCCTTTGTGGGTTTTTACCCTCTGTAGTTAATCTGCATTATTTAAGGACTACAGAAAATAAGTTAAAGGGTCAAAATGTTTCCATTATAATTTTTTAACCTCTTGCTGTAGACCTCTTCTGTTAGACTTCTGGTTTTCTGTTAGCCCCATACCATGGTTTCCAGAGGTAAGGGAAGTTCACGTTACATTTTTTCATCCGAGTGCTACCGACCCAGCAGACAGTAACTAGTTCAGCTGTGGCTCTAGCTGTACCACTTGGTTCAGCAATTTCTGACAAATCTGAGAAATTAAGGAGACAGTGTTGCAAAGTGGTTGCTGTGGGTGGCCAGCGCGGCTCTTGCTTTCCCAGTGACACACCTCTCGGTAGGGGAGTGACTAATGAACACTGTGCTGTTCTACAACCTTTACCTTTTCTATCTTTTTCATGTTTCAGCTCTGAGTACTTTTAGTCTAGGGTAAAAGGGAGTTTTCTCAATTCTCGCCCCTCTTTTGTGCCACCCCACTCACCCATGCCCCTCTCCGGCACCTCCCTTCTCTACCAGCTATTTCACTGCCTTTGCTTCCCAAATTGCTTTTCCTGTTGCCACATCTATGCTTCGTTCAGTCTGTCTTCTTTGACAGCCATCTACCTCATACACATAAATTGAAGCAAATGAAGAACATTTACTGCACAACATAGTGATAGGAGTTAATAAGCTGGGCTCTAATACAGTTCATCTTCCTTAGCTTGATACGTTTTGGATGGTGGGCAAGTTTTATTAGATGTTTGTATGATGCCTAGCACTGTGACACCCGCTCTCTGATTAGAAGTCCCGAAGTACTACTACAACACAAATAGGTTATTAATGTTGCTTTATTTGGTATGATAGGGAAACCTCTCCTTAAAATTACAAAAGATGTTAAAGATTTGCAGAGTAAACCATCCAGATTTATTAATGAATATTACAGATAAAAAACTGGAAAAAGGGTGAAGCACTTATTACAATCTGTCTTAATATACTTCTTGTCTTAGTGCTATGGCAGCGATTAAAAGTCAGATGATTGTTTTTTTGGTTTTGGTGTGGGGTTTTTTTAGATCTGTTTGTTTATTTTGATTCTGGTACAATTCCCTAAATGAACTTTCAGGTAAGTGGTTGTTTTTGTTTACTGCTTGTAACAGTGCTGGAGACGTGCTGAATGTATGGAGGTCTGAGGAGCTGCATGTGTACCCTGCTTATATATATATACACACAATCCCCAAGATTGCTGGCTCGCACAAGGAAAATTTCAGTGTACCCAGCTGCCAGTCTCCTCAGAAAAGCAGAAAATTTGGTTTTATTTAGAGGCTGGACAGAGACATCTTTAAGCAGAGAAGAAAGCTGAGAATATAGAGCAGCAACCTTAAGATGCTCAGTGGAATTATTTTTATTTAGGAACATAGGGTTGGAAAGGACCTCTTGGGTTGTTTCTCAACAATTCAAATTCATAATTATAAAATTCTTGATAAATAGCCTCTGCTGAGATCAAAACAAGCTGTTCTTTTTCAGTTAAATAGCTAACCTGGGCTTCAGAATGGGACAGCTCTTCACTGGAGAAAATATATTCGATTAGAAATAGCCTTTGAATCCCAAAAGCAGTACAGAATTAAAGAGTCTTTAGTTTCCATGTACTTCAGAACAACATGGAATTTAGGTGCCTGCCAGACTGCTGACTGCAGTGCCTACCACGGTATGCGATTGCTAGGGTGGGAGCTGGGAGGAAGCAAAAGGAGGCTGAAAAAGTGCCATTTCCTAACAGTCCAGCTGATAGAAGCTTCTGCAGCTGTCAGCGTATTCTGTGCTCCTATTAAATACTATGTCCCGTTTAAGCGTGCTGTACTGCATTTGATGGCCTGTAGGAAACGAGTTAGGGGGCTGCCAAGCCTCTGGGGAGGGCACTTGTCAGTGGTCAGATATGGCCATCTTTCATCCTTCAAGATATATGGAAGAAATGAACTCTTTAAAAACCTGTAAATATTTAATCTCATGCACATCTCATGATCCACTGTCACATAGCACATACAATACTTCTTTTTGTTATCAAGCTTTTTCCTTTCTCTCACTCTCCTCCATTTCTATCCTTTGCTACTCATTCTATGCCTTTTTTGTTAATTTTTTTTTAATTCATAGTTTGTTTGGTTTTTTTTGTATTAAAGATGCAGGAGTCAGAGAAAAGGGAAAAGAAAGCAAGTGAGTATTAAAGCAAGAGGTGAACACGAACAAATGTAGCAAATGCCTATGAATAATTAATGCTTGGTACAATCTTAAGGACAAGAATGAGAAATAAAGAACTGTTCTAGAGCTATGTGAATAGGGTAAACATAGGAAAATATTAAAACTGCCCTAGAGCTAGGTGCATAGGGTAAATGTAGTAAATATATGCAATTCTGCTACCTTTCACTCTAAGTGTTAATGAATTTTCTCCAGCTATGCTTAAGCTGCTTTATACTTGTCCTTCATAAAATTCATCTGCACGATGTTCTCAAAGTGACTTTGAAAGCTGTGTACATTTTTGTTCACAAGGAAAATAGAGTCTAAAGTCATTGGTGCGAATGAACCTGTTCTGGGAGCGTGTCCTGGCACTCTGGACACAGAGACTGTCACGAGTTTCTCAGGCCTTGCCAAACCCATCATCACTGTGAGAGTAGCAAATGGGAAGTACAGTTTGTGTGTATATATGTAGCTTACACTAATCCAGAAAGAAAATTCTAGGTAAGTCTCTTTCTTATGTGCATCTCTGTATAGTCAAACAGGTAAAAGTAAGTGTTGGATTCTATGCTTATTTATGCTGGTATACATATTTGGGGGAGCTCCTTTGGGACAAATTGCACAAAATCCTGCCATAGAGTTCTGAAAGAACCTGCAAAGGCATCTTAATGCACAGCCATTTTAGTTTTGTGTAGCCAGGATAGTGCAAAGAAGCAGAAAGTAGCGGGATGAGACCCCTGGTATGGTCCTGGGACTGCGTGCTCCTGCCATGGAGCAGCTGTGATACACATCTGACCTGGTGGCTCTTCCTCTGTCTGAAGCCAACAGACAAGCCTTCTACAAACAGAGCATTTCCAAAAAACATCCAAACTGTTTGGCAGGTGAAGTGGCATTTCTTGAGATGATGGAGCTGCCCAGGTACATCAGCACTGTAAATGGAGCAGCTGAACAAGGTAGGAAAAGGCAACCCCCTGGTCCCCGGGCAGGCTAGCATGACTGTACCTGCTACTCCTCCGTCCTTTGTCACACAAATGCTTTGCATCTTCACGTCACACTGTTGCAGTATCATTATAGGCTCTGTTTAAAGAAGAAAATCTTGATGGTAGAAGGAGGGGTAGGCAGCAGGGGCAGCGAGTGCTTTGCTGGCTGCGTGCTGTGTTTTAGAAGGTCAGTGGCTCCCGTCGCTGTGCTGGCCAGTTGCTAGGGTGCTGTGGATTTCTGTGCTCCTTTCCCCAGCAAAAGGGATCTCATGATGAGGTGCTAGGTTATAGTCGTGCCTTTTTATTAACCTCACCCACTCTTTTCTGCTGGCTGAGCAGACAGAGTTAGGGAGATACTCTCAGGACCAGTTGTTTTCTTTCCAGGGTTCTCAAAAACAGCTGCTGAACTAACTGGTACTTCATTTATCCCGCCAAGTTAAACCTAATGCACTGACTGGGGGAACAGAGTCACTGTTTAGTAAGCTGTCAGGGCACGCTAGATAACAAAGTCTTTCCTAGGGATCAGCAGAATTTCTTGCTACCTTCACTCCACTTAGATCTTCTTTGGACTTACAGCAAAGCACATTTAGTTAACGCTTGAGTGAAAATTATCTAGCAAAGGTTGCAAAGTGCAAAGCTCTTTCACGAGCTTTTCTTTTAACCCTGCCATCTCAAGCAGCAGAAACTCTTATGCACGTCTGAGATGTGTTACAACAGCAACCAGTGCCGGCGGTGGGGATTGGGCCTTACGGTGCTAAAGGTGGAGTAGATATGCAAGCAGAGCCTTATCCCGCACCAGAAAGATTGAGACAAGGATGCAACATCAGAGTAAGCCAAGGTAGGGCTGGGAAGGGGAGAACATGGCTGCTCAGACAAAGCATGTGCTTTCTGCCTGTTCAATTCCATTTGCAGAGTCCACAATCTGGACTCTCCATGACACAGAAAATTAGAAAACAGCACCAGCAAATGCAGTTTTCTAACCTCCGAATAAAATTGCCAGGTTGACATAGAAAGTGTTTATTAGACATGTGCAGCAACAAGAAAGGTAATTATTTAACTTGCCTACCAGTTCAGTGGCTATGAAAGGCACAGAAGTCCTTGAAGCGAGCATGAAGTCAAGGAGAAGAGGTTTGTACTGATCCTGCTATGGGGAGGTTGGACGACCTATTTCTATGGTGGCCAGGCATTCCTTGTAATACGGTGGTTTTCATTTGCCTGTAACTTCATTAAATGTTTGCCGTTTGTGTGTACATTGGCAGGCAGGGTTCTGTGAAAATAACAGCAACCGATCATGTAACCAAATAACTAATCTATATTTGCTTAGCTTGATATGTCATCAAATTCTTCTCAAGTACGTTAACATACGGCTAGAATGTGAACTAGGGTCTTGGACACAATCTGAAGCTTACCTGGGAAGCTGGGCAAGACATCTAGGCTGAGGTCACAGCAACCAACTATTGCTGTATGTGCATTAAAATTAGTTAGGGCTCTGTATGTGGAGATTGACTCCTCTGAAAAATTTTGTGTCTATTTCTGCTTGTTGAAGGGTTACTGTTATCCCTTCTGGCGTTCCTGGAACTTTCTCCTTCACCCTTAATAATCAGAACTGGAAATGAAATCTTCATCCCTCCAGAAGGGGCAGTGAATGATACTGCCCAGATGCGAAATAAGAAGTCCTGCCTTGCCTTGACTCTGTGAAAGTGCTGCAGAGGTACGTCTGAATTGCTCAGGATCCTTCTGTGATGTATTGTGTGCTTATGCACACTCCACCTGACTGCATTACTTGTGATTGCCAGGAAACCCTTCAGGAGAATAATTTGAACTTTATCAGTACCCTATTAATTCAGGTGGCCGTCATGGATTCTTATGGGCTATTCAATCATCTGGGCATTTAAACATAACATATTTAACTTGCAATACTACAATAAATCCACCTTTGAGGCCCTTAGTGTTAAATGCAAAATGTGGTGGCCACATGCTGCAAAGCACCGGTACTTGCTCTGCTTGTTCAAGTGAATTTGGCAGGATAATGTGGTGGGAAGCTTTATTGTCAAATCAGAGTATAAACTATTTGCGCCACTCTGGCTTCATGCTAGATTGGATATTAGCTTTTTTGCGGCTTGGTTAGATGCAGACACCCATGAAAGTGTTGAATTTTGTTTTCCATCTAAGTAGACATGGATGTGGTCGTGGTCTGTGTCAAATTGTACTGTTTGATGATCTGGTTATTCACTGATCCAACATGAAGAATCACGTAACCACTGCCTTAGCCATCAGATAACTTGTTGATCCAGTATTTGCACGTATTTAATAAGACAGTTGTTGCTTGGAGCTGTATAGAAAGGGTTGTATAATTGACCTGATTAGCTGGAAAAAAAGAATCAGTCATTAGTTCATGTCAGCTTACTTAAAATGTAACATAAACCCTGCAAAATTATCTGTCATCTGGATGGAATCAACACATGAGATGTATGGTCTGCTCACAAATTAGCAACACATGCTGGAAGGCAAATACGTAAACGTGTGCGTCAAGTGGCAAGTTCATGGATGTGTCTTCTGTGTCATGTACCCCGCACCCCCTAACTAACTTTTCTGCAGGCATTTTCAGCCTCTCTCATAGATTTTGTGAATAATGCTATACTTGCCTACACATGTGCTTTCTTATTTTACTGCATTAGCTGATCTGTTGTACCTTTTTCCCTCAATCTGTTTGTGTTTGTGTCATAGAGTTTATTTCAGAACATAGTGGGGAGGGAAGGAGGGTGCGGGTACACACTGGCACTGCTGTATGTTTGTCCTGAAACAAACAGGTAAGGTCAAAAAATGAACTTTACACTTCAAGCAAAACGTCACAAGGCTTGTGAAGAGGTCAGTGATGTCCTTGGGGCCATGTGGGCACCTGCAGAGGCTGCTCAGAAAGCTCTGTCAGCTGCGTAGTCATTTTTTGCTGTTTATTAGAAAGTTGTGTCAGAAAAGGCATGCTGCCCTGGTCTCTATTGCAGACCTTTCATTGATCTTTTGTATACGTAGATCCTAGCAACTGAATACCTCGAAGATGACGTTTGAAATCGTAAACTCATTTGGATCTCATTTACTTTGTGTGGTTTTTCTAATCAGGTGTGGGAATGTACTTGGGAAGACTACGTGCAGCTGGGACCCCTTAAACTCACTTTGGAGCCTCTATGCATGAGATAACCAGGTTTGGTGGCTGCTTACAAAAGGTCTTGTAATCCCAGCTGTGAATTCTTGTTTGACCTTTGTGAGCTGCTATGACCATTGCTATACAATCCAAACAGGAGCTATGTCAGAAGTCCCATTTGAGACGTGGCCTATACAAAGAGCGAAGCACCTAGGTAATTGGGCAGAGCGGAGCACTGTGTGTCTGTCCAAAGAGCAATGGAAGTGACAACCAAAGCACGTCTTTAGAGATTTTCTTTTGCTCATACCTGAGCTCTCTTCTAGTTCATTAGTGCGGATTATGTTGTGATAGTACTTCATGTTGCTGTGAAGATCCCTATTGTGCTAGACTCCATATAAACACAGAGAATAACACAGACCTTACGAAGACTTTATAATACAATTTAACTTATGATGAAACAAATGTCTGATAATGGAGAAGAGAATAATAAAGACAGCATTAGTACATGTTCTAACGCTTATTGTGGGAATTGCTTTGGGCTCTGAATAATTTTAAAGCTTTATACTAATGTTTGCTTATAAATACATATTAGCAAAGCCTATTATACAAAGAGAGAAAACAGGACAGTAATTTTTATTTCCAAATAGTATACAGCATTTTTGGCCTAAAGTAAAATATGTGATATCTAACAGGCTGACTAGCAGCGAGGCAAAAATATTTGAGGCATAAACAAAGACCTGGAACAGACATTTAATGGTAGCTTTTTTAGCTTGTGTATCTCGATAGCAGTATAATATAGTTTTGGCATTTTTTGTGGATATTTTTGTTCACTGATATTTTTCAAGGGTATAGTTTCAAACATGGTTGCCTTAAATCACTGCTCAAAACCATTGACAAGCACAGATTGTGTTGTGAAGTTACAAATGGTTCTCCACTCTGTTCAGTTCCCGTGTCAGTTCCAGTGCCTCATACAATAGCACAGCCACTGGCTCTTGGACTTAACCCCTGTCTTTGAATACTGCACTTGGTTATTCCGTTTTTAACATTTATTGGCTGAGTTGTGTTAGCATATAAGGCTTGATCATGTCCTGTATGATCAGCTGCAATTCTTGGGCTTTGAAAGCCAAGCAGATTGGTAAGGATGATGCTTCTTACCACAGGAAAGACATGGACCTGTTGGAATGGGCCCAGAGAAGGCCACAAAAATGATCAGAGGGCTGGAACACCTCTCGTGTGAGGAAAGGCTGAGAGAGTTGGGGCTGTTCAGCGTGGAGAAGAGACCTTATTACAGCTTTTCAGTACTTAAAGGGGGCCTACAGCAAAGATGAAGGCAAACTTTGTATCAGGGCCTGTTGTGATAGGACAAGAGGTTTTAAACTACAAGAGAGTAGGTTCAGACTAGATATAAGAAAGATATTTTTTACCATGAGGGTGGTGAACCACTGGCACAGGTTGCCCAGAAAGGTGGTAGATGCTCCATCCCCAGAAACATTCAAAGTCAGCCTGGACGGGGCTCTGAGCAAACTGATCTAGTGGTAGGTGTCCCTGCTCATTGCAGGGGCGTTGGACTAGATGGCCTTTAAAGATTCCTTCTGGCCCAAACTATTCTGTGATTCTTATCCTTTTTAAATTAGAGGACCACCAAATCTCTTTAAAAAGAGTCCACTGATTCTCTTATACAGTGTTATTACAGGGTATTATTTACAGCCTGGTAGGAATTCAGCTAAGCTTTCAATGTGTTGTGGTTTTTGTTTGTTTTGTCATTCCTGTTTTCTCCTACTTTGTTCACCTTGAAGTTTGGCAATGTGTATATGTTTTCCTGAAATCATCTTGTAATGGCTTTGAGATGTACCTTTAGATATCTCAGGGGAGACACCTGATGAATACTTCGCAAAGGTTCACCAGGGTGAACTTGCTGTTTTGGGTCAGGGAACTCTGGGCTTTGCAGAGCCAATCTTTGAGCATCACCTGGCTGAGCAGCTTCAAGGACTGAGAATGCACACTAGCCTTGCAGCTGCTTTCTAGAGTTGCCCTTTTGAGTACCTCTGCAGTTCTTTTACATGCTGTAACAGGTAACATTTCATGGGAAACCTGTAGTTCTTGTCAGTGGGAATGTTACATATTCAGCATCTGTCCTATTAGGTGATGTAGAAGCTATTTGAGGTTTCTCTCCAAGTAAAACTGAAAGACATGCCCCCTAGTTTGCTTATGTCTCACAAATCTCTGATTTATCCAGGGGCTAGGTGCCTGCTGATGATGACAAAAACATGGTCTAAGACCCAGCGCTGACCGCCAGCACCGCATGTTCCTGCACTGAGCAAAACAGGCTCTCTCGGGTCCCTCATTGGTCCTACTCTGCTGGTGACACCCGCAGCATTAGCAAAGCTACCCCAACACACGTGGCTCAGTTAATCATCTAGGGTCCAGTGGGTTTCATTTGGTCTTCTACAGTGTCCTGCAGCACTCCGCGTGCATTTAGAGCCCGTGCTTCGGTCTGAATGCAGAGACTACTTTGATCTACATGGATCGAAGAGGGTTAGCTCTAACCTTCAGTGACTTGTCCATGCTCGGAAAATGAAGCAGCTGTGGCCTGCCTGATTACAGCCTTCATCTACGGTTTAGCTTTCGAGAACAACAAGGTCATTTGATCATCAGATCTGCTCTGATTTTGCAGTGAATATTCCCTTTTCATACAAAGATGAAAACTGTATTCCCTAAAAAAAAAAAAAAATTACACTAAGTTGTGTACAAAGAAGTTTGAGTGGAGACTGTAACTGAAAATACAGTTCAGGCCAGGGACTGGTGCGAGCGGGGAGAGCCCACCGAAGCTCAGTGACTGGCACCTGTAAAGTATGTGACTTACATGTATGTGTGGTGACATTTGTAGGGGGAACGGGTATCATCGGCTGGGGTGTAACTGCTGGGCACATTGCCTTGAAATAAACGATAGCAGACGTGGCACCGAATTCTGATGGCACTCTTGCTTCCAACAAATTGTCATAAACTGCGTTTGAAAGAAACCCCTTGCTTTTATGCAGTAAAGCCGAAGCAGTGTGTCCTAGCCCAGCCATGCAGGTTACAGTGCGTGCAATGTACCCTGATTCCCTCTCTGCCAGTTTTCTCTCCCTCTCTCTTCAGATGACCAGTAGCCCATGTGCCGGGCAGCCCCGGCCTATGCTCGGCGTGCCGGCTGGAGTCGGCCCCTGCCACTGAGGCAGGGAGGAGGGAGGGATCGCCCCGGCCTGCGCCATGGCCTCGCCCCGGCACACCGGCCCTCCCGACGGAGGCTGGGGGTGGATGATCGTTGCTGGATGCTTCCTTGTCACTATCTGTACCAGGGCTGTGACGAGGTAAGGGGGCTGCTTCTTGTCTTTCTGATGTGTATGTGGCATTACTCCCCTTTTTTTTGTTTATTTCCTTGGGAAGAGGATTTGGGATCTCCCCTGGCGTCCCACGGCTGCAGGGGTTGTTCTGGCTGGGTACAAACGTCTATCTTGCTACATTTTTAAAGGCCTCCTGAAATCCCTAAGGCTGTGGGGATGGATGAGGGATTATGAGCCCTCTGGTTTTAGTCTTGCCTCCTCTGACAGCTGCTCTATCTCTCAACACCCTCTCCTTGATTCCTTACAGAATCAAAGCCTGGGACAGGCAGCGTTATTTCAGAGTGTGGTGGTTTGACCAGGGAGGGAGGAATCATGCAGGTCTCTTTGGGTCCACTGTGTCCCTCTGACCCCACAGCCATACTTGTTTTTGTAGTCCCAGTGGATTTGTTTGGCTCCTGAGTCTATCTGAGAAACCTGTAAATAGCCCCTTCTACTGCAAGCATTTCAGGTACCACCCTGCCTGAGAAAGTCCATGCCCTAGAGAAGAGGTCCTTCTCTGTAACCTTCTGGTATCCAAAATATGCAGAAAATATTCTCTCAAAAATACTTCCCAAAAATAGAAAGAACAGGAATAAGCTGCTGCCTTGCTTAAATGCAATTTATGCATCTGGGGTGAGATGCCTTCCACAGTGACTTTGATGTCAGGTGAAGACAGAGGAGCCTGCTGTATGTGGACACGGACATGTAAGCTGTATTAGAGATAAAGACCATAGTAAGTAAGGAACAGTGAGACAGTATCTTGTTGGACAGTCAATATAATGTAAATACAGTGTTGCCAGCCTACATTTTGTATTTCTTTTAAAATAAGCCTGCCAGGTTTAAGGATCTAAAGTCTAGGGTCTTGGAGTCAACAGCAGAAAAGGGGCATGGAAACATTGACACAGTGTTAGATTATGTAGGCAAATGTACGAATTCCATAATAACAGTAGAGAATCCCTAGTGTATTTAATTCCTTTTTCACATGTGAAATGTGTTACATCCAAGAAATCATCTAATGGCTGGCATACATTCAGAGCATATATAAGAATGACATATGTGCAAGAAAAAAGCTGAAGAAAGTGTTCGTTCACGGATTTGCAAGAGTTGAAAAAAGAGGGAGAAAAGGGATCTCTTGCTGATCCAGAAACCAGAATGAAACTATGCAACCTTTTAATCTGTTCCCCTGCAGCAACAGGTAGAACAGTAACACTTGTTAAGCAGAGCAAAGTAACGTCTCTTGGAAGCAGTTTAACAAACTGTTGGAAGGTCCATGTGCTCCTGCTGTGTTTTGATTCTCTTTTCATGAGAAGTTGCTTTTCACTCGCTTTGCACTTGTGCATCCACAAACATATAACTATAGGTGGTGTTGGCTCTGTAGGTACTGTGCTGGTCCTGCCCCGTTTGTGCAGATGTGAATGCCACCATTAGCGAGCAACCAGGCCAGTGAAGAACTGGGGAGCTGGGCCTTTGTGTACTAGGGAAGCAACCTCATGACATGGGCTATAAATTGCTGGTGATAGTTACAACTTCTGTTTCATTTCAGTTAAAAATAATATGAATTATAAAAATCTAGCAGCATATACCACAATGAGAAACATGTGGTACTGTAGTGAGATAAAGACAGTTTAATAAGACAACAAAGGAAATAATAACGATGACTATGCAAAACAAGCTATACACAATACAATTTTTCTCACTGCCTGATGACCGATTCACAGCCAGTCCCTGAGCAGTGATTGCAGAGCTCATGGATTTTGCGGAACTTCTGAAAGAGTTCTAACTCATGCAAAAGTTCAAACTCCTGGAAAAAGAGGATTCCTGACTCCTGGCCAACCCTCATTTATAAACTGAGCATGACATCTATGGTATGGAATATTTCCCCTGGCCAGCTTGTCCTGGCTGCCTGGCTGTGCTCCTTCCCAGCTCTTGTACACCTGCTCATTAGCTGAATATGAGAAACTGAAGAAAGTCCTTGATTTCTTAGCAACAACTGAAAACATCAGTGTTATCAACATTCTTCTCCTACTAAATCCAAAACACAGCCGCTACTGGGAGGAAAATTAACTCTATCCCAGCCAAAAAAGGACACATGTCTTGTACCTCATGCATTAAGTTAGGCCTGCATTTCCAATATCCCTTAGAAACTGGGCTTTAAACTGAAGGACTCGGGGGGTGGGGGGCAAAGTCACAATGCTCAAGCCATCCCATCTGCCTGGGGATTAACAGTGGCTAATCAGAGCAGGGACAAATATTCCTCAGCTGGGTCCCAAGCTGAGAAGCAAAAGACCAACAGCCTTAAGGGGGGGCATGGACACGGCAGATCCTCTTGCACCCCTCCAGGGAAACCAGCATGCTCGAGTTCCTCTCTGAAATGTCTGCACACCAATGCACGCAGCACGGGCAATAAGTGAGAATCAAAGATCTGTGCACGGTCGCAGGGTCACGATCCCATTGCAATTACAGAGACATGGTGGGACAGCTCGCATGACTGGCATGCTGTCATGGATGGCTACACACTCTTTAGCAAAGACAGGCCAACAAGGAGAGGTAGTGGAGTTGCTCTGTATGTGAGGGAGCAGCTGGAATGTATTGAGCTCTGCCTGGGGGTGGATGAAGAAGGAGTTGAGAGCTTATGGGTTAGAATTAAGGGACAGCCTCATATGGGTGATGTTATTGTGGGTGTGTACTACAGGCCACCTGACCAGGAGGAGGAAGTTGATGAGACCTTCTATAGACAGCTGAAAGTAGCCTCAAAGTTGCAGGCCCTGGTTCTCATGGGGGACTTCAACCACCCTGACTTCTGCTGGGAAGATCATACAGCCAGGCACATGTAGTCCAGAAGGTTCCTGCAGAGCATCGATGATAACTTTCTGATGCAAATGATGGAGGAGCCGAAGAGGAGAGGCGCTCTGCTGGACCTTGTGTTGACAAACAAAGAGGGACTGGTTGAGAATGTGAAGGCTGGGGGCAGCCTCGGCAGCAGTGACCATGAAATGGTGAACTTCAGGATCCTGCATGGAAGAAACAGGGCGATAAGCAGGATCACAGCCTTGGAATTCAGGAGAGCTATCTTTGGCCTATTCAAGGAGCTACTGGGAGGAATCCTGTGGGCCAGGGCTCTCGAAGGCAAGGGGGTCCAAGAGAGCTGGTCACTGTGTAAACATCACTTCCTCCATGCTCAGGATCGGTGCATCCCCCTGCGCAAGAAATCTAGCAAATGAGGCAGGAGACCCGCATGGATGAGCAAGGAGCTTCTAGCAGAACTCAGACGGAAGACAAAGTTCTAAGGAATGTGGAAAGAGGGACAGGCCACTTGGGAGGAGTACAGGAATGTTGTCAAAGCATGCAGGGATGCGACAAGGAAGGCTAAGGTCCACCTGGAATAAATCTGCAAGGGATGTCAGAAACAACAAGAAGGGCTTCTTCAAGTACATCATCAGCAAATGGAAGACTAGGGATAATGTGGGGCCACTGCTGAACGAGGTGGGTGTCCTGGTGATGGAGGATGCAGAGAAGGCAGATCTACTGAATGCCGCCTTTGCTTCAGTCTTCAGTGCCAAAGCAGGCCCTCAGGAATCCCAGGCCCTGGAGGTAAGAGAGGAATCCTGCATAAAGGATGACCTTCCCTTGGTCGAGGAGGATTATGTGAGAGATCATGTAAGCAATATGGATGCCCCCAAATCCATGGGCGCCAATGGAATGCACCCACAAGTACTGAGGGAGCTGGCGGATGTCATTGCTGAGCCACTCTCCATCGTCTTTGAAAGGTCCTGGAGGACAGGAGAGGTGCCCGAGGACTGGAGAAAGGCCAGTGTCACTCCAGTCTTCAAAAAGAGCAAGAAGGAGGACCCAGGGAACTACAGGCCATTCAGCCTCACCTCCATCCCTGGAAAGGTAATGGAACAGCTCATTCTGGATGTCATCATTAAGCAAGTGGAGGAAAAGAAGGTTATCAGGAGTAGTCAGCATGTATTCACCAAGGGGAAATCATGCTTGACCAATCTGATAGCTTTCTACGATGGCATGACTGGCTGGGTAGAAGAGGGGAGAGCAGTGGATGTTGTCTATCTCGACTTCAGCAAGGCTTTCGACACTGTCTCCCATAACATCCTCCTAGGGAAGCTCAGGAAGTGTGGGCTAAATGAGTGGACAGTGAGTGACATGGACTGAGAACTGGCTGAATGGCAGAACTCAGAGGGTTGCCATCAGTGGCACTGAGTCTAGTTGGAGGCCTGTAACGAGTGATGTCCCCCAGGGGTCAGTACTCGGCCCAGTCTTGTTTAACTTCTTCATCAGTGACCTGGATGAAGAGTTAGAATGTACCCTCAGCAAGTTTGCTGATGACACAAAACTGGGAGGACTGGTGGATACACCAGAAGGCTGTGCTGCCATTCAGCGTGACCTGGACAGGCTGGAGAGCTGGGCAGAGAGGAACCTGATGAAGTTCAACAACGGCAAATGCAGGGTCCTGCACCCGGGGAGGAACATCTCCATGCACTAGTACAGGCTTGGGGCGGACCTGCTGGAGAGCAGCTTTGTGGAGAGGGACCTGGGTGTCCTGGTGGATGACAGGTTAACCATGAGCCAGCAGTGTGCCCTGGTTGCCAAGAATGCCAGTAGGATCCTGGGATGCATTAGGAGGAGTGTGGCCAGTAGGTTGAGGGAGGTTCTCCTTCGCCTCTACACTGCCCTAGTGAGGCCTCATCTGGAGTACTGCATCCAGTTCTGGGCTCCCCACTTCAAGAAAGATGAGGAGCTACTGGAGAGAGTCCAGCGGAGGGCTACGAGGATGGTGAGGGGACTGGAGCATCTCTCCTATGAGGAAAGGCTGAGGGAGCTGGGCTTGTTCAGCCTGAAGAAGAGAAGGC
>Ga0065711_1036402_pt1 | contig 21031 bp, 11 predicted proteins | sample Hoacrofraction12_FD_59098 | JGI IMG/M metagenome (GOLD analysis project Ga0065711, IMG submission 59098) | Hoatzin crop microbial communities from Cojedes, Venezuela - Epithelial fraction 12 v2 (version 2) | ecosystem: Host-associated > Birds > Digestive system > Esophagus > Crop | place...
GAAGGGAAGGGAAGGGAAGGGAAGGGAAGGGAAGGGAAGGGAAGGGAAGGGAAGGGAAGGGAAGGGAAGGCAGGAGGCGCAGAAGAAGGAGTGCGTATCTGCACAACCCCTCCTTGTTTTGTTGATGGCGTCTTCAATGAGAAGAGCTATTCTTGTAGAGGGATTTTTTCATCTGCAGATGCAACACATTTTGAAGAACCTACTGGGTCAAGATTAACACAGCTAGATTAACACCTGTTTTGTTTCACGCTGGGGTTTTTTTTTCCCCACAAGAAAATCAGACATAAAATTGTTGGTCGTGGGCGGGGGGATACAACTTTGAATGGAAACTATTTTCAGAAGTTTCTGAGATACCCAGTATAGAAAAGGCATAAAAAAGACAGCATGAAAACACAAAAGAGAAGCATTTAATTTCACATGGTCTAAAATGAAATGCTTCATTTGTGTTCCAGCTTTTCAATACTTTTCCCTTTTCCTACAAATTCAGAGTCTATTTTGAACAGAAATAGAAAAATTGAAGCTTTCTGTTTTGCAAATGTCAACAGAAAATTCTGTAACTTCTTCAATCTTTTTTATTCCATTCTTGGGGATTTTTTTAACCAGATGATCCATTATTGACTCTTTAGTTGACGTTATTATTTAAAATGCTTTGCTCAACCAAAATATGAGGCTTCCAGGGGAAAAAAAAGTTAGTCTAAAAATATCACCTACCTCTAAAAATAAAGTCATGTCTCATTCTTTCCCCTGTAAAATGCATTTCAGTCTCCCACAACCTGTCTTTGGGCACTGTCTCCAGTCACACTCCATGTGGACACAGAGCACAGCCCACCCCTCCATTTCTGGGACACTGGGAACCTTACCTCCCTCCCTCTGTGTGAGGAGCAGTCGTGTTGGTTGGGCTCCAGGCACTTCACATTTAGTATTTACAGAGCAGATGTCCTCAGTTGTCACTCCCAACTCCTTTCATGCCCAGGGGAAAGAAACAGGCAGGATTCAGTTTAGAGGTCTACTTAAGGAGGAATTAAACGTGCTCTGGAAGCGCTTGCATCTCACCATGGACCATGAAGGGTGGTTGGCACAGGAAAGCCCTGTGTGCCCACTCTTTGAGCTGGCCAAACACAAGCCAGCGCCCACACAAAAGCACTTTATATACATTATCACAGCAAGCTGATACAGCCTGGTGCAGTATAGTTCTAGTACCCTGAGCACTGCACCGTGCTGGTACAGCCACACATATTTCCCATCAGAGCATCCAGCACCTCAGATGAACAAGCTTACATCTGTCTGACCACACTGATGTGGCACAAATCCACCTGAAACCCCTGTGGCACAATGTGTTAAGTGGAGGAAAAGGTCCATATCACTTAAATAAATTAAATAAAAAATTTAAGTCTCTCCAGCTCCCACCTTTTTCTCCTTCTGCTTCACATACTTGACATAATAAATTACCACTTCCAGAGGATGTGGAGTTAAAGATCTTGGAGAACAGTGATGTTGGTATATAGTGAATGTTAATCTATTCCTTTCCTAACACATCAGTGTCTGTGAATTTTAAATGAACTGTATTAAATATTGATTTCCTATAGCTCTAACTGTGCCTGAAGGTGGATATGTCCTGAGGTGATTCTCAAATGTGACAGCACATTTCTCAGACACCCCTTCCCCACACTCTCAGTGCCTCCTCTCCATCAGGTGTAGGGAAGACAGCACGCTACAGCAGTGAGAGGGTCTCCCAAGGAATTCCAGGTGTCCTGGTTTCTACCCCATAATTGCCACAACCTTAAGCAGTTCAGCTCACTCATTTGTTCCACAAACTATCTCCATCTGTACAATGGGAACACAAATCATGAATTAGACATAACTTCCGTTTCCAGAGTTGCTAGACTCAACAGCAAAGGGCAGTTAATGTTAGTTAATATTATTCCAGCAGATTTCACATTGTGAGCAGAATAATTTTTCTAGAATGAAGTCCTGAACAGTCTATACGCAGGCACAGCATTTACTAGAGGACATCCTCTGCCAGATGCGTGCTGGTCAAATGCCCCACACAATGAGGATGCAGCACTCCAGGCTGTCTGTAAACAGGCAGTCTACGTGTTATCTCCTGAGAAGTTCGTCTCAAAGTGTATCTAATCTAATGAAAGTGGAGGCAGGATGGGATGTGGCACTTTATTTATTGACTAATTTCAACCTCTTTCTGTGATCATTACCCAAACTGTTCCTTCCTTTAAATCAATTGAAATTGCTCTCTCATTGCAAACTGGAACCAATGCAATTCACTTTTCCTATTCATCTAGCTTTCAAGATTAAAAAAAAAAAAAGAAAAAGTAAAGGAAATCTGGGAAAAAAATGGTAAGGGTTTTATTTGTGCACATATAGGAAATAATATACCTTTGGTTTAACCCCTGAGAGTCCCCACAGTGTGTGCAGAGACGGCAGCTGTCTCTAGCTCGTGCAACAGCTCGTGCGAGCAGAGAGCGTGCAAGCAGTGCACTTCCCAAGGAGGGACCTTCTGCACGCCTGTGTGCAGTGTGGTTGGGAGAGCTGCTCTGGCTGGAAAGTCACTTCCCACTTGCTCTTCCCTGCATGAAAGCTAAATTGAAAATAATGTCTCAGGAAGAAGACCTGCTGCTGAAAGGTTACTGTCACCTTCAAAGGGAGAAAGGAGGAACTGAAGAGTGTGGCACTTCTCTGGCTCAGGGTATGAGTCTTTCTATTCTGACAATACAGCACAAGTTCTGGAAGTCTCATATCATCAGAGAAATTAGAATTGGAATTTGTTGGCTGGGAATGAAAGCAGGATTCTTCCTAAAGGCCTGTTCTCCCGGGCCTTCTACACTCCAGCTTAATGCAAACCAAGCAACAGAACTTCCCCACTTACTGTCCATGTACCGAATTCACCTGGGCCTGTGCTCACCATGAAAGGTTACAACCACCAGAGCTGGGATCAAGAAAATGAGCTTTAATTTCCTTACCTTCCGCAACATTCTGGGCCCACCCTGCTTGTTTCCCACTGCGGGCATCCACCAGGATTTGGGGGTGCATGGAAGCCTCTGGTGAAACACCTAACTTTCTTGCCCACCATCACTCTGCATCACTTAAAGGTACATTCAGAAATTTTCAATTTTACTTGGCAGTTTCATGCTGCTCTTGAGTTTCTCCTTTCAGCAGGATTTCAAGTCCTGTTGAATTGCTCAGTCAGCTCCTAGGACAGGGACCAAGATCACTGACTTATGCTAGGAGTAGTGTCTGATATTCATGGCAAGAGAAAGGAGCTGCCATCAAGCATACATAGAGCTTTGTCAGGCAGCTTTTGCCAGATTTACAGCAGCGTGCACTCTGCTTTCCTTGGGCACTCAGCACAGAGTGCCTCCCTTCAGAGAGCTTGACATATATCAGTGCGGAAGAGCAAGGGGATAACACTTAAGCACATGGACATAGTGAAATGCAGCATAATTTCCCACCCTTTCTTCCAGGCATCGACACAGGGCATGACATAGCTCCCAGAAAATTTAATTCAAAATACTCTGAAGTGCAAATGCTCACAGATAAGTTTTATATCATCAGGTTTCACATCAGATGAGATACTGTCCATCCTTCTGCAGTCACTCTATAAATGCCTAACGATGCACAAGCAGAGTTGAGCTCCTCTGTACTTCAGCCCTTGGAATCTGTAGCTGCAAGCTGAACCCACAACCCATCGCACAGCTGGACAGCGGGGAAGCCTCTCCCTTGAGCCCAGACCACGACGCTCTTTTTTGAACAAATTCGCTATGCAGATCTTCATCCAACTCCTTCCAGCTTTCCCCATCAGTTACTTCAAATTCTCATACAGATTTGGGAAAAACATTTTCATACATTATTTCCGCACTGTTAGAATCGCAGACAGAGGTAGAGTTGGAACTGAAGCTTCGAAGATGGTGTCGGTTTCCCACTCAGTACGGCATAAATTAGAAACAAAGAATTTCTTCAATTTTCTTTAAAAAATAACACAGTTAAAGTGGATTATTCTGAAATTTTATTTTAAAAACCTGATTTTAGGCTGTCTCTAAAGCAAATCACGTGCTTGTTCCTGGCAGACTGCCAGGGCTAAATTAAATCGATACATTTAATGCAACTGTAAGCTAATAGGCAGTCTGGTCTTCCGTTGAACCTATGCAATCTTTTAAATGTTTAATCAAGAAGCAAAATTAGAGCTTAAAAATCCATTGCTTCCAGCATTGTTTTTCTTCTAGGTAAGCAAGTAAAAGTCTAAAAAGCCCTCTGCCAGGGTAGCAGTTTCTGTGATGCTGAAGGCATCTTTCTTTGGTCAACAAGATACAGCGCTGGAGAATCAAACACACTGAGACAGAGGGGCAAAACCATGCTGCAGCTGGGGGTGAAGGGTGCAGGAGAAGATGGCAGCAAAGAACCTGTTACATATACATAAATGCATAACATATACACACTCATCCATGCAGCTCTGTACACCCTGCAGCCTCCTGATACGCCAGACCCAGTCCCCGGGCCAAATCTGCTGCACCTCTCGGGGGTCGAGCCCTGGCGTTCCCACACCCTGCCCTGGTAACACTGGTCACTCCCTGCTGTGAGCTCCCCCTGCGCTGCTAAAATGCTGGGTTTCCACGAACATGCTGCAGTGATTATATACGTCCAACACTACAGAAGGATTAAAATGATAGAGATCTCAGCCTACATGCATTGCCATGCCTTTACTGTCTGTCCCTGGGTCGCAACATAGTGCAGCCAGAGCAGGGATTTCTCTTGGCTAACAGGTATCATTACAGTATTTTCTTTTCTCTCTCACACATGACAAGAAGAGTCTTGCCTCCTCCAGCAGCAACATAACAAAGCAATAACATAGCTAATATTCTACTTCCAATCCTCCTCTAACTCATTTCAAATGTTTGCTGAAGCCCAAGGGAAATTTTGTCTTTTTAGAAAACATATTAACTACATGTGAGCCTTGATGCATCCTGTGTGGAGCCCCAAGAGAGCGGCACAAATATTTCTCAGTCATCTTTCAAAGAGAAAACACAGTAATATCTCTTAGTAAAAGCAGAAGCACAGGAACAATATATATTCAATAAACTGCGCTTGGACTACTGTGGACAATGTTTGAGTAAGATTTAGCAGGCAAGAAGTCTGCAGGGGTCTCTGAGGCTGTCTTCCCTGCTTTGTTGTTGTAACACCCAGATCTCCAGCTTCAATGTAAAAGCTGCACCACGAGGCTTTAACCTGCAAACCAGTTTCTCTCTGCTCTTCATTCAGGGGTGGGACGTCCATCTTTGCAGTATGCTGGGCAGACTCTCTTACCTGAAGTTCTGAGAACAAGAGAGGAAAAGCAGCATCTTCACCCTTTGCAATGCTTTGGTGACCTGCCAGCGAACAGGCTGGGCTCTCACAGCCCGGAGGTTAATAACGCAGCAGTCCTTGGCTGCAGCTGGAAAAGCACTCTGCAGTTTGGAGCCAGCGCTTTCAAGTTCACATGGCTGTGGGCACAGCTGGTAAACACAAGATAAAAACTGGCCCCACCATTGAGCAGCAATGAAATGTGGTGGCTTTTCACTGTGCTGGAACCTCATCCTCTCCTGCTGTCAGGCTGCCTCAGCAGAGAGCTGCTGTGGGGCTCTTCCTTTAACCCAGGATTCATCCTCCCTCTTTAAACTGCAACTTGCTCACAAGATCGTATCATGGGGAGACATGAGACTGTGCACAAACGTGCCCTTGGGAAGGATTCACTACAGCTTTATTGAGAACGACTTCTGGGAGACACTTAAAGAGAAGGATGTTATCTCCTGAGATCTATTACAAATAGGATGCCAGGCAGCCTTCAGGAGGGAGATGCTCTCTCTTCCCTTTTCACAATGTGTAAAAAATCTCCAAATCCTGCCTTGTCACACCTAAAAGTTTCCTCTGGCATGCTGCTAAATTAAAGCGGTATTTTTCTGGCAAGGTGCTGGAGATGGATCGTTCATGCTGCAGATTTGGATCTGACAAGCAATAGTAGTCTATGGACTGGGTGCAGAGCTCTCCCATGGATTGGGACAGGAAGGATGCACAGAGCTTCCCTCTCTAAGACTAAGCACAAAGTTTTCCATTTGGGAAACACCTTGGGCCCTCACTTTGCCAAAAATCACTTCTGAACAAGCAGTGGGAAGTAAACTCTGAAAATTACCTGAATTTCCTATGATGACTTAGTTCTAAAAAAGGACTGAATTCAGACCAAATAGGTAAAGAAAATTATCCCTCAAAAAAAATTATGGATTCTTTAATCCTTCCTTACTGATCTGGGAGGAGGGGGAGAAGAATTTTATATCCAAAGCTGATTTGATAGGACCATTTGCCCTGGCTAATATGACACTGGCAAAGGGGGATTCTTCACAGTTAACTCATTTTTTTTCTCATGGCAAGTGAAATGAAATGTGTCAATACAAACCTGCTACGGCTAGCAGCAACAATGCCATAAAGCACAGACACTCTGACAATCTATGGAAAATCCTTTTTACCCCAGGGCAGACTTGAGTATTACGTATTGTCCCAACAGCATCTGCAGAAGATGTATTATGGCTATAATTTCATAGAAAATACAACTAAGAGTCAAAGGAATTGTTTCATGCCACAAGGCAAATAGTCTCCCAGCAAACCTCCATGGTTCTGAGTAGCTTGTATTAGAAAGCAACTTTAGTCAAAGCATAAGTGACAGAAGCCCTGTATGCCTTTGCTTTATTCAAGTTTTCTCTGATATCACTTAGGCATCGGATATTTCCAACAGCTTCCTGAGCTAAAGGCAATCCCTGCTTCACCTTAAAGTGGGAGAACAGCTGATTCACTGGGTCTCAAAATGCTGTGTTTGACACTGGGGCAGATGGAGGATGGTACAGAGACAGGTCAGGATAGTGGAGATTTACTTCAAAACCTTGCAGCGTCAAAGTTCCACCTTGAAGTAAAAAACTCATCTGAAAGCCGTGGCCCAGATCCTACTTCCAAATAAGCATCATACAAGACATGCAGATTTTAAAGAGTTTTCATGACAAATGGAGACAAGAGAGTTTAGTCATGCCTTTTTGGAGATGACATGCAGAGATGCAAAGGGTGGGATTCACCTCACTTAACAGAGACACCTCATTGTTAAGTGCCTGCACCTATACAAGTTGCCCGTCCTCCACCACACACACACGCTCACAAGCCTGTACAGAGATGTGGGAGCACCAGACGGCAGTTCATCTCCAGGTGTCTCAGCTGTCTGTCTTGTGATGGGCTGTACCACCCCTGGGGCATGCTTGTCTCTCTCCACTACAAGGAGCTGAAATTATTGTCTCAGACATCCGCTCAGTATCCAGATCTAAGGTGACTCCAGCTCGGAGCAACTTGCTCCCGGGCCTATTGCAGGCCAATGCAACAGCCAAGTTTTGAACTATTTCTCCAGCATACCATGCCTTAAACGTGACAGCATCCTCCCTCCACGGGCAGTGAGATCAACCCATTCACTGCTGGGTTGCTGTGACTCGGCAGTGAGGGATGTGCCAAACCATCTTTAAAGGTCAATAAGTTCCTCTGCCAAGGCTGAAAACAGCAGCTTGGCCCTTTCATCTGTCAGGTCTGTTTTATATCATCTGTCAATTGCTGGCATCCCATCCTAAAATAGCTCACTTCACCTCTGTTCCCAGCCTCGCAGCCCATCAGGCTGTTCCTACCCTGTCACCTCCTATTCCCCTGTGTCACATCATGGGCTTGGTATGACGTGACAGGCTGAGACGCACTGAGCCAGGGAAGCCGTAATCGTGGTTCAGCAGAGAGAAAGAGAGAGGACAGGATGGTTCAGAAGTGCAATTAAACAGACCATATTTGATCAGCACTCTAAACCCACAATAGATGTGTTTCCTTTCAGCCCTGGGAAAAGTATTTTACAATACTTTACCTCTGTATCATGCTAGTTTCTTACAACTCCCAAAGGCATCTTGTTCTACTCTTGCATTGATCATCGTAAATCAAAGAGAATAGATCCCCTCAGCTAGTCTGCGTGGACAGAACTGCGAGGAACAGGATCCCTCTCAGCCCTCCACAATGTATCACCAGAGACTTCAAGAATGAACAACTTTATTCTGTAAGGCTTTTTTTGTGTGTCTGATTAGAACGATGGAGCAAATGGGACGGCTGCTTTAGCATCACAAGAAAAGACCTGCAGCAGTGGGCACTGCCTTAACCCCTTCCCTCAAAAGCCAGCGGAGTAAGAGTACAAAGAGTGGTGAAACTCCTGAACAGACATACCCTGCCTACTGCAGGCTGAAAGGGGCAGTTTACTTATCCTGGGCTGATCAAGAGACCTCAAGTTTGTTGCTAAATAAACAGTGTGGCTGGACCCAAAAGCTACAGAACCCTCTTTCCCTCCCTCCAGAGACACACTGTTAGCCTTCATTACAGGATGTTATTAATAATTAGTAGCTATGGGAATATTATACATGTGTAGAAGTCCAACAGCTCATATATTTTGTGAGGAACTCTAAACTGGTAAATGAGGTTCTTGGATACACTTGTACAGTAACATTTACACTGATGCAGAGAGCTTGAAAGAGAAACCTCTGTTACTTGCTTTGCAGGCATATTATACCAGGGTGGATTTATGTGATGCCCACAAGGCAGATACTCAGCTGATGCAAGGAGACAGCTACCTGCAAGGCAGGTGATCACCTGCCCTTCAAGGCTCAAAGGAAGAATGTAATGTGCCCTTAGTTTGGAAATGGCAGATGTAGAAGAGAAAAGAATGGAAAAACTTGTGTATCTCTCCAGTTCTTGTGAGGACAGATGGCTTTGCATGCTGCTGAAAGAATGATCCCCTTTTCATCCTCCCAATCTTACTTTTTAAAATATCTCATCCTTGGCAACTGCTCAGACTCGCTGGTCTAACAGAGGAAGCATGGTCCTGCACCAAGGCGCTTCCTTGACAGGATGGCCCCTGGGAGACCAAGGGAGCACTGGCCCCCTGCACGGCTCACGATATCCCCTGCAGAGCGCAGCCCTCCTCGGCCGTGGGGGCCAGGATACAGGCACGTTGGCATGGGGAAGAACTGACCCTCAGTTAAGGATGTCACCTCGATCCCCAGCTTCCTACCCTGCTGTAGGCTTCTCCTAAGGTGGAGCTCCCCATCACAAAGCGGTACATTAGGGGCTTTCCCACCTCTCCTGTTTTAGCTACAGGTTCTGCTCTATGCCACGGTGCATCTCTCCTTCTATTGCATCGTGAGCTTGTACGCTCCGCCACAGCAGGGAGAAAAGGCGTTTGATGGCACGTAGGCACTTCATTTGCCTGCTGTGGTGGGACTGACAGCACTGTTCAGCTTCATAAGGACCAGCATTAGAGAGATCAAATTGATGGTGGCCTTACACGGTCTGCAGGTAGGCAGAGACGCTCTCCTTCAAGCCTCTTGCTCCTGAAATAAGGAGTCTAGTGCTGTGCAATGATGTCTCCCTTCTGTGTGAGTAGAGATTGCAACCGGGATGCGTCTGTGTCTCTTGTCATATGCCCTGATAGGCTTTAGCAGGAAGAGAACATCAGTCTGCTTTTTCAGGTTAATGGCTTTGTCTGTTCTACCTTATCAGGTGCCTTCTACCACCTTCTCCTTGAACAGATGATAGATTTCCAGCCAGTGCTCATGTGTTAATGAGACCAGAGACTGAATGAAAGCATGTACACCCCTGCATGCAGCCCCCTGCCCCCGCAAGCACTGTCCCTATCATCCCATTTTTGTTGAACCTGAGCTTAAACGTTTGATTTCCAAACCTGCTCACTCTGGGCCAACAGCAACACCCTGCAGTCGATCAGAGGACACTTTGAGTCATTTTTGAAAGGGCATTAATTTCAGAGCTATGGCTGCCTATGACCCACAACAGTCCTACACCAAGCCTTGCCGCTGGAAGGTGTCCTACTAAAGGTGGCCGAGCTCTGCTGTCACAGCCCTGATGGCAATGGACACAGCACTCAACAGCCAGGCGAGCTCATGAAATGAATAAGCTGTGCACAAATCAAACAGATGCAAGCCCTCGCCTCAGGCCCAAACCAACCTCCCAACTTCTGTATGTGCCGAACACACTGAGAGCAAGCTGGAGTTATCCCAGGGTAAATCCAGCGCAAACTGCTGGAGTCACGGGAGTTACACCAGCCTGTGAGAGCACAGTCCACACAGACAGTGAGACACCTCCAAATTCCTCTTTTAGTGTTTCTAGAGCCCTGTACATGCAAGCTTCGTGTTTGAGCTCGAGTGCTCCTTACAAGTGTGGTTCCTTGCCCAGAGCTGCTGCTGCTTTACTCTGGATATGAATAACGCTGTCCACTAATTAACAGGCCTGTCACCTGGATGCGAAGGGAGTGTGGCCTCAAGTGTCATCTAGACTGAGATGGTGACAACAGGGACAGAGCCTCTCTGTTCCCAAGCTGGCAGTGGGAAAGCTGAATTAATTAAGATACCGGTGAGATAAGTCAGGATGGTAGGAGGGAAAGCACGCAGAGAAATCGAGTGAATTGGGATGGCCTGGTGCAGACACAGAGCACCTTTTAACTCTGTACTAGCTCTTTCATTTAGTGTTTTAAAGCAATTGCTGTTATTAACTAAGTATTGCTACTAATTCTGGAGTCCACTTCCTCTTATAAAAAGGTTTTTAAAAACATCCTAACTGAAACAATTACCTAAAGTAAAAAGCTATTAAACAACTGTGCATCATTTAGCAAAGAGAGTTCAAAATGTCCACAACTACTGGAAGCTGGCTGCTAGTGCAGCTTTCCTGCTGAGAGCAGCACCTCCGCCCGAGCAGAGATGCAAATTCTGATGCAGGCTGGCAAAATGAATCTCCGTTCACTCAGACACCTGTGCTTGTCCCATCGCTTTCTTACTCTCGCAATACGACGTCTGTAGCGTGCCCTCTCTGCTGGATAACGACACCACAGCTGGATTAGCCCCATGGCTGAGAATAAGGTGGGGAGCATGCTAGCAAGTGGATCCAAAGAGAGGTAGCACTGTTTAATCATTTAACTTCTGAACAAGAACCCTTTATGTCAGCTGAGATGGATCTTGCCCCAGGGCTTCGGAAAACTTCAACTTTCACAGGGCAAACTAGTGATTTCTGCATGCATGCTTTTGCTTTGGGGAAAATGTACTAGCTTCAGGATCGCATGGCCATTTCCATACATTCCCTGGGATACATCGCAGCAGAAGAGCATGCAAAGGGCAGGGCACAGAGGAACAGCTTCCTTGTGGAGTTCCATTGATCATGGGGGCTGGATAGGCAAGCGTTTCCAATGTCAGCAGAAAAGGAAAATACTTCAGACCTCTGCTTTCCTCTCAGTGCAGAGAGGATTTACCGTGTGCTTAGGCAGCACCCCTGCTCTGAGATCACAAAACATTATTCAGTGAGGTGCGGACGCTCCCTCCAAACCCCCTTGCAAAACTGCTGAGGTCAGAAGAAGCCTCTGGATACACCTAATTGAACCTGCCTGCTCAAGGGAGGGTCAAGTACAGCTGGTTGCTCAGAGCCGTGTCCAGCCGGGCTCTGCGTATCACCAAGGGTGGAGACTCCACAACCTGTCTGGACAGCCTGGCCCAGTGCTCAGGCAGCCTCCCAACAGAAAAGGTTTTTCTTGCATTTAAATGGAATTCCTTGCGTTGTAATTTCTGCCCATGGTCTCTTCTTTCACTGAGCACTCCTGAGAAGCATCTGACTCTGTCTTCTTCACTCCCTCCCATCAAGCATTTATACCCATTGATAGAACCCCTGAGCCATCTCTTCTCCACGCTGAACAAACCCAGCGCTCAGCCCCTCCTCGTGTGTCAGATGCTCCAGTCCCTTAAACATCTTTGTGGCCCTTTGCTGGACTCGCTCCAGGACGCCTACGTCTCTCTCATACTAGGGAGCCCAGACCTGGATGCAGCATTCCAGATGTGTCTCACCAGGATGGAGAGAGGGGAAGGATTACCTCCTTCGACCCGCTGGCAACACTCTTTGCCATGCAGCCCAGGAGGCTGCTGGCCGCCTTAGCTGCCAGGACAGATGCTGGTTCACGTTCAGTGTGTTGTCCACAAGGACTGCAGAAGTCTTCCCACTGAGCACTTGGACAAATGCCCCCACGCTGATGTCTCAGAAATGCAACTTTGATGTAACTTCCACATTTACACTTCAAAAACCACAAGCTCAGCACAGTACAAAAGGGTATAATTACCATTTCAGGAAGAAAAAAAAAAAGTTAATTTGATGTGCATTACGGCTCTGACAGCTCCCAGGCTCCTGTGAAATGAGTGTCAAAGAGACACTACGAACAAATACAGAAGTGTTTGGTTTTTGTCTTCCTATACTAAAAAGAAGGATAGGGGCCAAGCTGAAGCAATGAGTGGAAAAATCAACTGTTAAATGAGGAGACAAAGTCATTACAAAGCAGTTTGTGATGTTTTTCAGAGCAGGCAAGTGTGGGAATAGTTCTTGTTTTGCAGACAAATGGGAGCTAAAGCCCTTGCAGAAGAGAAGTGAACACACATACCCAGGGACGACTCCCACCGGCAGGAGCTGAGTGCCTCCCTTGTTCCTTAAAACCATCTCATATGAACAACTGAAGTCTGCCCTCAGACACAACTCTCCTCTCCTCCTTTCTCCCATCAGTTTGACGGGACTGACTTGTGCTCAGTATCCGCAGAACAGCGTTAGAAGAAAAATGTAGAAGTGATGCTTGGAGTATCCCATTCAAAAGGGGATCCTTCGTGTCTGTTTACAGGAGAAAACTTCTTGTTAAGGCTGGCTTGAATGTTTCCTTCTAAACATTTCCTCGCCATCAGAAAAATGTTTTTAGAAAAAACTGCGGATGTTTTTCCTTCTTTCCCCAGGACCTGCATGCTTTCCACGAATTCGCAGTGCAACCACGGCCACAGGAGGGTGCGGTGAGGGAGCCAGACAAGCACTGTCAGCAGTGCTGCACCAGGAGCTGTCTTCTCCTTAAGAGACAATCTGAGAGTCCTTCTGACCGTCAAGCCTACAGTTTTTGTTTATTCATTTTTTTGTCATAAAAAGTCCTTACACTTGTTTTTTTCCTTTTATCACTCAAGACCTCCCCTAGGAAAAAAAAAAATACAGCGTTTGGGATTTTCAGCAAAATGATAAAAAATGTCCGTAAGTTGAATCTTGGGTTTTCCCAGTCTGATCTTCCTGAGGAAGAAAGTGCAGGGCACAAAAAGCAATTACATTTGTTTTGCTGCTGAGAGCGCACTGACTTCAGCCTAAACATTTCCGACTGAACCAGTTCCAACGGGTCCCGGACTAGATAGGGTGGAAAATCAGCTTTGCAACAGAGAAGAAGCAGAAGTAGTCAATAAAGATTTCAGTTCTGTGTTTGGAAAGAATTTGGATAAAGTATTCATATCCTACAAGGATAATGAAATACTTCACTTTCCAATGGCCCTAAGCAATGTTTGACTGCACAGAAAGAATTCAATATAATTAAAGAGGATGTTAAATAACAGCTATTCAAGTCAAACGTTTTAAAACCTGCTGCTCCAGATTTACAGCTACATTTACATGTAGGAGTAGTCAGAGAAGCATTTCATGAACATTCCAAAACTTGTTACAATTTTTGAGAAACTGTATATCCAGGATACCTGATTCAGGCACAAGATGGCTTTAAACACGGATTTTTAGTCTCCTAAGGGAACGCTCTAATCAGCAGACGCTTTGCTCTCCTAGCATGATGCTGACTCAGTCTTTCTACCTGGTATCACTCTTTTTCAGTCTCTCTCCTCCTCTCCTCCATCACCCAAACAGATTTCTAAAGGACTGAACTCTGTCTTAGGCAGAGAAGACATCAGTTATCAAAGCCTGCCCTTTTCCTCACCGGCGAAGTCCTTGCACCAACTGGACATCCTAGAGGGAAGAGCCAGGGATGCTGCAGACAGATGCAGCACATCTCAGCCAAAGAGTGAGAGTGGGAGAAAACCTGCACAGGCAGGACTGGGGATAGCTGCATCTTCCCATCTCGTACCGGGAGGAGGCACTGGCTGGAAGGGCTGAATGCGCAACGCCTCTACGTCCAGTAGCTGAACCATACCAAGAAAGCCACACTGTTGCTGAAGGGAGGCATGTCCAGATGGGGATTCACTTGAAGCCTAGACCACAATCTTACCACTGACTTTTCTTTTCCTAGCAGGGAAGGTAGGGTCTCTTCCTTCAGTTCTGACAAGGACTAACTCCATGAATACCCAGAGATATTCATACCAGAGACATGCATAATGTGCTTGCTCTACTCAAGGGTTCATCTCATTAGCTAGGCTGTCATGCCAACCCCTCTGTACCCTTCTCCAGACCCTCTTGCCCTATATCTGATCTCCAGAGTCCCCCCCTCCAGAGACCCCCAGCTCTCTCATGTCCTTCTAACCACTTGTTTCCTATTGCGGAGAATTTTTTCTTTCTTGGATATCAGTCAGTCACCAGCATGTTTAAATAATCTCTTACCTTTGTTCAATTCAGCCCCTCGATCAGTAATTTATTAAACAACTGCGAGACAGTCCAGGTGACCTAGATGAACTTTATTAACATAGTACAAATAATTCAAGATTTCTAACAAAAGAAACGGGCCTTGGAAACACTCCTTTTGATTCATAACCAGTTTTGGTGTAGCTGCCAAATGGGGTCACGCAATGACCTTTTTAAGGGAGCTGTAGGCCAGGACAGAGATGTCCCAGCTTTCCTCTGAGACCAACCTTGAAAGGATAGAAACCTGACTGAAGAGGCTAGGATGGCTGTGGGGTCACTGCTCCTGAACCGCTTGCCACTCAGCTGCTGAAGAGAGGCACAGCACAGGCACTGGTAATGCGCTATAAACCAGCGTGCTTAGAACTGCACCTGCTCAGGACACAAGTGAGAAGCAGGTCAGGCATCTCCGCAGAGGAGAAAGGCAAGCAGGGGCTTTGACACCTCCTCAGGTCTAAAATAATAATCAGTGAGAGTCCCAAATCTCACAGTTACTGGTTCCTGAAGGGGAGCTTTGCTTTTTCATCCTGAGGGCACAGACTGCCTGGATGGAGGACAGTCAAAAGATGTCACATTTCTACGTGGAGGGGAAAGCTTCCCAGGCCCAATGTACTTAAGCAAACAGTGAATGCGAAGTCAGACCTTTACGCTCACATCCAGGTCAGAACAGGGCGTTCGGAGAGTTCAGTCTCGAAGTCTGATTTAAAGATGCAACTAATAAAGCAAGGCTTTACACAAAGCAGGATTATCCCAGGCTGCATCCACTGAATGAGCCCCTTCAGCACCAGAAAGCCTAAAGAAGTAGATAGAGGAACACAAATAATTTTGTTGGGAGCTACTGCCTTACTCCTGGAGGGAAGAACCTAAGGTAGAGTGTCCTGCAGAGCAGCTGACAAGGGGGTGTCAGCTACACAGCCCAGAGATAAGGGGCAAAGAAGGAGCGTATCCATTACAGATGGATGCTGTCACCAACGACTGAGCCCGCGATGACAGAGGGACGTTGATGTTCCAGTGCACCAGCAGCCAATCAATAAGTAATTAGAATGATTCAGTAAATTTACTACACAGAACAATTGTTTAAATGAATTAAAAAATTAATATATAAAGTCCATAGGACAAGTTAACCCTTCTTGACTCCCATACTCCAACTCCCACTGCTTGATTTTTCACCTATTTATAGATTTCAGGTCCCTAGAGCATCTAGCAGGAACCTCTGCTCCACTCCGTCTCTGACTGCAGCTACTAACTCCAGCACTGAGCTTGATACCATGAAGCCAAACATTAAAGCATTTCTTCTAGTCCTCATTCAAAAAATTATATAATATGAGGAAGGTGCCACTTAAAATGAAGATTTTTTTTTTTTTAATTCCAGGGAAAAAACATAAAAAAGAAAAATTTTTCTTCAAAACAGACAGGAAAACTGAAGAACTCATAGATTAATAGAGGAAACTAAAATATTTCTTCCAAATACATTAATATTACTCAGGCATAAATTAAATATTTTATACCAATTATTTTGAAGACCTTCATTTCACTTTTGAACATTCTGAAAAGCTTTTGCCTATTTACGTAACATACATGCCAAAGCAAAAAGCTCTTTTGAATGGAAAACTGTCCTTTGTTTTGAGAACACTGGAGATTTTTTTTTACTTTTCTCTCTCACAAAAGAGAAAAATGACCTTTTGCTTTGAAAAATGATAATTGTGATGCATTTTTAGTTTCCATGCACAAAGTTCTAATTAAGAAACTTTAGGGCACCCTAACTACATCTACCTTGTTAGTTTGTTCCAGCTAGGTTAATCAGCCTGACTTTTAGAAATGTGTGATTTAATTCTGTTAGGACTTTGTCTGGCTCTCAGTAACAGGGCTAATGAGACTATCACACTGCAAGCTGCGTAAGAGAAAGGTTATCTTCTCTGACACATCAAATCCAGCACATGTAATAACACATTCTCTGTTCCACTGATCTGGAGGCTTAGCACTGCAACAGCCTGAAAAAATAATAATAGTGGGTCTGGCTAGGAGCAGTTGCTGGAAAAAGTGTGATCCGGGTAGAGCTGGGTGGAACAATAGGTGTGTTTAGCAATGGCTATCAGAACATCTTCCCTGATCTGGAGTGGCAGTAAATGGCCTCCAAAGCTCCATCTGAGCCTTGTTAGGCATGTTACCACCTTCCGGGCGAAGTCAGTGCGAACAGCTTGTCCCTTTTCCAAGCAGCTGTCCACCAGCAACACGTTCGGCCGGGCTTTCTGTGAAGCAGGAGTTTTGGTTTGGTTCTTTTCCCCCAGAGACAAACTTCAATGGTAATCCCAAAGCAGGATATTTGAACATTTATTTCGGAGACTATTCCATTCCTTTTGCAAGCAAACCCCCTATTTTAATTCCCTTTTGCTATGAGGTTCTGTCTGTACTGCTCGAGCAGGATGCTATTCATATTACTTGGATTATTAACGATTACATATCCTTGTAACATTTTTGAAAACGCCTAAGTTTCCAAAATGATACAGGTGACCATCTTTACTGACTCCAAATCCATCTTTCTCTACGTCCTCAAGTCAGCTACTGTTCATAAATATTTGTGGAAGTCAGAGCTATGGAAGCAGATATCAACTATTACTTCTGTTATGTTAATGATTTGCTAAGAATTTTGCTCAAGTATTTTTGATACACTTTATAAACAGATCTTTTAGAGAAGACATTCTGGCAAAACTGAATTTTCCACACACTTTTTTCCTAGCAGAAAGTTTCTCAAGCATCATGTGGATTTCTTGGTTAAAATTCAAATAAGACATAGCCTTGAGCAGACAATAAAAAAGTTCAGTCTGTTTACAACGGGGACAAGATTGTCCCTGGTAGATGTGTGTTAATATGTTCTTAAAATTTTCCTTATCATTTGAGGCTTATAGGAAGAGGTGGGATACAGCTCTCCAGGATGGTGCAAGAATAGTTAATCCCCCAACTCGAGCAGGTCATCCAGATAACACCTTTGGTGTCCTTCCAGCAACCTTGGGTCTCTCTCAACTCCGAAGAGCTCTCTGGCTAAAAGACTATCCGCACTTGCAGCCTCCCAGGTTGAAGCTGTTCCGCAGTCCACTATTTAGAGCAGCAAGTTCAAGGTGTATGTGGCATTTTCCATGTGAGTGCCCCAAACCATCAGAAAATCAGGTGCCTCTTTGTTCTTACTGCACCTTGTAGATGGCATTAACTGTTCCTCGAGGTAGAACGTGTAACTCTGTCAGGCTGTGAAAACCACTTCTCACCCAGTTCCTGTGAGGTCTTTCCCCAGAGACTGCACAACGTGACTTTAAAGACACCATACAGTAACAAGCCTGAAGCTTAGGCTCAGACTAACCAGAAAGGTGAAGCTCCCCATCCTTTTTTAAAAGGATTCTGTCCCCAATGCAAAGAGTCTTCATTATCTCTTAACTGCAAGCAAAAATTAGGTATCTTGTAAACTACACTAATTAATTAATTAATTCCCCATAACATTTCCTTTTGTAGGAAGGCTGGAATGTAATCAGAAATATGTTAATGTGCCATTTGCTAATTTCACTCTTATTCCATCTGGGGACAGCAAGATCTCCTCTGGTATGTTTTCAATGTACTTGTCAGAATCACTAGATCCTGAAGAAGAAATAGTTTCCTGCTTTTTGCAAGTATTTTTTCATTCTTATCCCTGAGTCCTCACATAAGGAAATCAAGATAAACTGGGGGTTTTTCCCCAATTAAGCCAAGACCATTTCAGCTGCTGCTCATGCTCTATCTTCTCTAGATATCTGGAGTGAATTTTTATTGTTATTTTTCTTTTAAGATTTTTTCTTGATCATAATTGGATTCTAAAATTAGTTTGATAGCAGGACAAATTCAATTTTGTGACTTTAAAGATTGGTCTTTCTAACCACAGGTTGCATTACTGCTGCTTATGGAAATAATATCACACTATTACCTGATAAGAAAGAAATTAAGGGGTGAAAGATATGGCTCTATGACCATTAAGTCCCTTTGACTGCTCACATGCAGAGAAACAAATTCTAGCCTAGGACAAATTCAGGTCTTTCAGCCTGCCAAGCCTATACAAGTAAAAAGTCCCTACCTGGAAAACAATCACCTTGGTCTCCTAGAGAGCTGCTACTTACCCTCTCTGAAACCGTAGCCAAGTGCTCACACCATCTGCCAGGGCTAATACAAGTGATTAATTTTCCCTGATTCCTCCCACAGTCACTAATGAGAGACCAGCTCCCTCAGATGAAGATTCAGAGCACCTGAGTTAGGCTGCCACTCTAAGCCACGTCCAGGGAGGCTGTCTCTCTCTGCTGGCTACAGACAGAGACAGAGACAGAGAGTGAAGTCAGCTGGCAAAGATTCTACAGCCTCCCACACTTCTTCAATACCAGCTAGTATTCAACTAGTACTCACAATCTGAGATTGTCAAAGTCCTAAAATTTGGGCTATGTGCCTGTCACAATGTTTTCAGAGATTTACATATGCCTCTGGCTCTGGTCCTCCAGACAACTAGATTACTTTGATAAATTCACACGTATTAATTCATAGCCCTGACCATGCTTCCCTTTTCAAACAAGATGGAGCAGCTAATTAAATGCTCTTCTAAATCATTGGAGATCTCTCTGGCTGCAGAGAAGGATGGGGAGATGCTTTTGATGCTAATTTCTCCCTTGCTCTCTGCTGATTAGATATGTGGAGGCCTGCCCCCAGCTTCTGACCTGCTTTGCTAAATTCCCCGGAGTCTGTAAGTGACATGTGTGCTACACGCAGGCAGTACTGCCTAGGGACGGCAATAGTGGACGCGGATTCACCAGTCAGCTCAGGCACCGGCTTTCCCTGTGACTTTGGGAAAGACACGATGCTTTTCTGTTTCCCATCTCTGAAACACGGATAATGCTGTTGGTCTCCTTTCAATGTGTCTGTCAGCCATGAAAGCAAGACTTCAGTGTTCTTCCTATTTTAATACTTCAGCATTTATTTACTTTTCTATTTTTGTTCTGTTCACAATACATTTTCGAGCGTGCTATCAGCAGAGATATACAATACAGGCTTTAATATTAGAGGGAATTGATAGTGATGGGAGCCCTGTTACCATTTGTTAGGTTTTTATGTTCCACGTAAAAAAAAATTGATGTGCTCAGAATTGGTGAAGTTATTTTTCAAGGGTTTAGTGGAGCTTAAATTATGCTTCGGCCTTGTTCTTCTCAGGGGTGGATTCCACCTGGGGTGAAACCGAATGGCCTGGTTAGTGAGGATATAGATTTCAAATAGTAACTCCTACTGTTTAATGATCACTTAAACTTGTGTTATCATGATACATAACAGCTATTTCCCTTGAAGGTTTCCAGCACAGAATTCAGGTTAGCTATTACAGAATTGGGAGGGAGCATAGACGCTGAGAGTGCTTAAAGGTAAAAAGGAAATAGAAGCTCCTATCGCGTATTACAACGTATGAACAACCCTCACACCCCCCATGTTACACTCGGATATTAGCAGTTGCTCTGATTGTGAAATGATGTGGAGCACGTCCAACCGCGCGTTCACTATTGTGTTGATTTTTGTCTTGACAGAAGCACCAATTAGAGCCATGGGCTTTGCTTTGTCCGACGTCATTCTCCTGTGTAGACAAAAGAGATTTCTCCCACCAACTTCCAGAATCAGAATCGGCTGGGAGGCAAAGACTGATTTTTCAACAAGATATTTTGAAGGAAGTGAATTTTTGCCTCCCTTTTCCCTCCAAATCACAGGAACTTCAATTTCAAACGTCCCAATGAACTGAAAACTGATCACTTGTCCATCCATTAAACTCACCATTCTTTTACACCTTTTTGTGATCTGCTGTATTTCTTCAGAGGAGGGAAGGGGGGACAAAAATAAATATATAAAGTCTGAATAAAGAGAAGAGTTTTGTGTTGACAGAAATCAAAACATAATTTTTCATTTTGATGACCCAATCAATAATCACGAGCAATGTGAAATCTCTTTGAAGAAACTTCTGCTGGCAGACAGTTCTTGCCCACCTCCCTGCCCACTGCTCCAGCGGGGGAAGGCAGCGTTCCTGGAAGGGAAGCTGACAGACAAGCTGATTTGTATTTGTCTTTCTGTGCTTTCTGTTGCTTTCTTCGTCTCCATCAGATTTAACGGAGTTAACTCACTCGTGCAGCCATCAGTCTCTGGAGTGACGGCAGAGAGCTGCCTTATCCGGCACACTGTGCTGCAGGGCTCCCAGTTTCCCACTGAGGAAGTGGAGTGAGTACATGGCACAGACCAGGTGTGCTCCAGTGAAAGGAATTTTTGGCTAAATTCAGTCTGTGTGAGTCCAGGAAGCATATTTCACCACCAACAGTGACGGGTGACAACAACCAGCCTCCTCTGCAGCAGGCTTCAGCCAAGAAGCCAGAGCTAATAGGACCAATTTCCTTTGGAGAAGTGAATATTTCTAGTGAAAATGCATGGTGTTGCCACGAGGAAGGTGTACCCTGGACCTGGGATGTGAGATGCTTCTTTTTTTTTTTTTTTTTTTTTTTAA
>Ga0065711_1036403_pt1 | contig 21031 bp, 11 predicted proteins | sample Hoacrofraction12_FD_59098 | JGI IMG/M metagenome (GOLD analysis project Ga0065711, IMG submission 59098) | Hoatzin crop microbial communities from Cojedes, Venezuela - Epithelial fraction 12 v2 (version 2) | ecosystem: Host-associated > Birds > Digestive system > Esophagus > Crop | place...
TTTTTAACTCAGGATGTAGGTGGCATCTGTGAACTAAAGACCCTTTTTTTCTTTTTTTTTTTTTTTTTTCTGTAGAGATCATAGTTTTTGTGCCCAAACCAGTGCTGTATTTAGAAATTGCTGGAGAGTTTCTGTGTGGTAAAAGGCATAGGGCTAAGCTCTAACAATAAAGGCAAGAAGTTTGGTTCTTGAAAATGTTTTTATTCAGTGCCTTCTGTATTGTGTGCATGGAAAAAGTGACATAGCATTGACTTAGTGGCTTTTGTACAATCTCTCAAGTACGTTACTGTTTTAAAACTGTATTATTCTAGGTTTTTTTTATGAGCAAGTTGATGTTGTCTCAGGCATATGACTCCTGCTCGTAGCAATCAGTGTCGCACCAAAGAACCTTCAACTGAGATGAGGACCCTGCTGTGCCAAAACAGTGAAGGCAGGCCCCTTTTAAAATTACATCATCTAAAAAAGGCAAGATAGAAGCAGAAAGAAAAAGTACTGCTGTCCTCCATTTACAGATACGCAGCTAAGGCACAAATGAAATACTTGCATCGGGTGAGCTAGAAAGCTTGGCAGACCTGAGAACTGAAGTTACAGCCCCTGAATCTGAACCCAGGATGAAGGGTGAGATTATAACTGCAAGTACGAACGTATTTATTTTTATCTCCAAGTCAGCAGTATACCTACTGCACTATTTTCTCATATTTCTTCAGTTGTATCTTTATTCTTTTTACTTGCTGCCATGAGAAGAACATAGGTCAGTAGGATTTCTTGCGGAAACTGGAGGCTTACTTTATACCAGCATTGCTGGAAAGAATTTCTCTGAAGAAGAATTACAGCTGCCCATAAAATATGTGACACAAACAGCCCTTCCCATCTGCAAGTATTAATTGTGTATTGGGAAGAAGGAGGTGCTAGCATACAAGACTGCTCGAGGGGTATGGGATATTACTTAAGGTCTTAAAAAAAAAAAAATCTATCATTGAATTACCAACTAGAGAGTAGGATTACTGAAATTTATGGGAACAAAATTTAGTGAGATGAATGCAAATAAAGCTGTCCATATTAGTTTCACTTCTTTTTCAAGTCTCTTTAAATGCAAAATATGATGTTCGTTAACGTAATGCAGGCAGGCTCGTTGCTTTATACACATATGGAGCAGACTTACACAGTGTCTCAAGACTTATTTTGAAGAGCCTCAAAAAGGCCTGTTCTTTATGTAACTTGCTTTCTGTGAAGGAAAAAAGGCAAGTTTTGTGGAAAGATCATATTTCATACTACAACTAGCGGTCTGTTTGGAAAGCAAACAAACAAGATACCCAAACCCACAAGCATTCAGACATATGAGCCCTTCACCTCAGGAAATAATCTGTAAATAAGCATTCAAGATTCTTCAGTTTGCTGAGGGCCATCTTCTGCTGCATAAGCAAAACAGCATTAAAACCAGTCATGGACAGCCAGCAGGGAGAAGATTCTCATGCAAGTGAAATTGGCTGTTGCTGTATTAGCATTTTGCTTTCAATCAGTATTGTGACTGTGAATGAAATCCTTCAGTTGCCTCCTTTCCTGGCACTGTGGTTGAGCTCACAAGACAGCTTTGTTGCCACCAGAGTAGCCAGTACTGGCTAACAGAAGACTAGAGAAGGTGAAATTGCTTTTTTCCATCTGTTCGGTACCTGTGACGTAATGAAGTGGCAATGGGATGCTGGATGTGTTAATGAGAGAAATAAGGAAAGAGAATTGAGACCTAGGGGCAGTATCTAAAATTGAGGTGGACTTGCAGAATCTCACGTGCTTGAGCCTGCCACCTGGAAAGAGTGTTCATGGAGAGACGGAAGAAAGATGTCAAAGCCTGACTTGTGATGGTTGCAGAAGGTGAAGCTGAAGACAAAATTTGGTGTGCATACAGTGGTTAACGTGATTCTCTTTAACAGGGATTGCAGTCATTACAACCACACTGAAGTTCTGCCAACGTTGGGTTAGGAAAACCTTTAAATACTTGTACAGGGAACAAACTCTGGAAATCTTACCCTGAAACTGGCAGTCTTGAAACTTTTTCAGCTGAGAAAGAGCTATACTCACTTTCCAGAATAGTATCATAAGTCTAGTGTGCTGATTCTTAGTTTTTCTGTTCTGAAACATAGAGTCACTGTCTAAAAGTTAGATCGATGTGAGATGGTGGAGACATTACATGATGCCAAGAAATGTGTTCCCAGATATTTATAAATAAACTCGTGGTGCGCTCCCATTTTCCTTCCTCTTGTCTTTGTTATTATCCCACGCATTTGCCCCCAGGCTTTCTGTACTTTTTTATAGAAAGGCTAGTAGTGATTATGTTTTTCTGAATTTTATTCTTGAAGAAAATGGATCAATTATACTGGTGAGGTTACAGCTAGTAGCCGTAGCTGTTAACCTCACATATTCTTTTTACCTGTGTGGTAATAATGAGTCGTTAAATTGAGTGGAGCAGTAATCCTTGAGATATAAAAGTAGAAATCATTTAACAAAAGCACTCCAAAATTATAACCTTAAAAAGTCTTTTATTGATTAACATTGTGTAATATTGTCAATATCTTTTGACTGTTAAGAGGTTTAAAAAGTTCAACTTAAACTGTGAGAATAATGTGTAGAATATTTGTGTGCCCTGCTGCAGAAGGCATGCTTTTATTGTACTTGAATCTTTCAGGATTATTCTTTGGGAATTAGAAATTATATAAAGAACAAAGTGTCTTTGTATAAATGGTACAAGAGGTCTGATTTTAATAACACTTGAACAGTTGTTGAGAACACTTGGTTTTACTAAATGCATATACCAGAAGAGACAAAATTGAGTAGTATGTCCAGTCCAGTTAGAAGGGAGCATTTCATGTCTCATAATGTTAAAAAGAGTCACATACACCTTTAGTACAAGGCGAAAATACATTACTGCTCTGGTCCACTAGAAAAATAAATGTACATATTTTTTCACCACTGTGCAAATGTTCTAATGTCGTGGTGATATTCTTACCTGCCACTCTTATCTTTGTTGATTATGAATGACTAAATTGTTTAGTGTGCAGTGAGGCATTAACCCTCTCCTTTCCTGTCTCTGGTATTTTCAGTTTGTTGCGCAGCTTTGTTGAAAGTATTACTGTTCGGTTTTCTTCTTCTGCCAAGTTTTACAACAGGAGTAGACTCCGCAAGAAATTGCAGGGATTATAACATCTGTCACTAGATTTCTATATTCTAAACAGGTAAATAGTTAAGTTTAGCTGTCAGAGTTTGTATATGAGGAAGCATTAAGGAGAACTAAAACTGCATCCTTAAAATAGCAAGTAGTTGTATATTAGAATAAGATAGTAAAGAAAAAATTCTTGAAGGAAGATGTAAAAAAACAAAGGCTAAAATAAAGCTGACCAGAAAAGCTATAATGATTATCAAACTGAAGATACGACATAGCTTTGTTTTTCTGTCCTCAGTAGTAATAACACTTAGTTACTTTGTCTCAGGGCGATTTCCCTGGGGGAGAAAAGATGACTTTGGATGTTACTTTCCATGACAATGTAGCTGAAATTTGGAAGGACTGCTTTCTTAGCAGCTCTGCATCTGCTCCTGACCTACAGTTGTAGGTGTCTTGAAGAGTAAATTACATACGATTTAGAGTTCAGATATTGATATTAGCAGGTGCATGGCTGCATAGAGTGTCAAATGTTATGTTTATCCTTAGATTTATTCTGCTGGACTTATTGTTAGATATTTGGAGATTCCCCATAATGACTTACGCTGACATTGGAAGACTTTGCATCTCTGATGGTCTCATGGGTACTCTTGTTACTGAGCAGAGCTGCTCCATTTGCTGTGAAATATATCGTGGTGAGCTGTACATCCCTGTATTAGTAATTTCTACAAGGTAGAAATTATAGGGGGTGGTAGTTTTTTTTATTAGAGCATCTGATTTAGTTGGAGAAAACAGATGAGCTGTGTGCGTTGCAACTCCTTCAGGTCTTTGAAAAAGATCCTGAATGACAGGTCTGCATGCTCCTAACGTTGCCTGTTTTTTCCACTTGTATCTGTTGATCAATTAAAAGATAACTTGTCTCTTTATAAAGTCTGCCTTGATTAAACTGCCTTGTCTACCATAAAGCACAACTTTGTGATTTCAGGACACATACCGCCTGAGTTAAAGTTACTTTCAGCCATTTCGCTTTGTGCCGAGTTCTCCCTTCACATTTTCTCACTCTTGAGTATAGCCAGAAGGGCTGACTCTTCTCCCTAAGCTCAAATCAAGTTGTGCTGAAAACCCGATGAAGCAGTTGAGCCTGCGATTTGCTTTGCTTTAGGTTTGTTTGTGTTGCTCCCATCCCCGGAGACTTCACTACAGACCTTACTGGTAGCCAAAGTATTTATTTTGTGGCCTGTCGTATGTGATTCAAACAATCTGTTTAAAGCTTGGTTTCATGCTCCTCAGTCAAATCACCTTGGCTTCAGGGGCACACCATGCAGCTTCGCATCCCTGTGATGGGAATTTTCCTAGAGCAAGTAAGTCACTTTCTCCTTCGTAGCTTTTGCTGTTTTCTGTCAGATGGAATGTACCTCCTTCCTCTTGATCCCCCGCTCCTCTCAGAGCTTTGCCTACGCTCCACTAGTAACTTTGCCACAGGAACCTTTTTGGGGCCAACAGTAGTGCACACAATGGATTCAATTCACAGAAGAGAAATACCGGCCCCCTCACAGCTGCCCTGCACATCTGCAGTCTTTCTCACCTCTTCCTGATGACCTTTGGATAAGGCTTGCCACCTCATCTCAGGGTTTGTGGTCCAGCTGGTAGCTTGAGAACCTGGCTGTATGGTTTTCTGCCTCTTCTCCATGGAGAGGGGAGCAGTGGTCAAACAGGAGGCTTTGCTGGAAACCATGATGTCCCCTCGTGCTCCAGCTAACAGCCCGATCGACTGGCTGCTGCTAGCTCCGACGGTGCTGCCAAGTCTTGACCAAGCTGACTGCAGTGGTTTCTGTGAAAGAGCTATGCTAAGGAGTAGGTGATTAGAAGATCCCTTCTACCAGTGTATGGACTGGTGGGTGTTTTGAGTTACAACATGTCGTGAAGAAGAAAAAGGTTTGGGTGTTTTTTTTTAAGACCGCTGTTTCTCTTCCTACAGGAGAGGTGGCCATGCGTAAGGAGCCTTATTACAAAATCAGGACTCGTATTTGTTAGCTTTAGTTGGAAACTTTCTGTCATCAGACTGTCTAAAGGGGCTCTGCTTATGCCATTTAGCACTTTCCTTTTTGTGGTAGCAAAGTTTGCAAGTATTTATGATTCAAATATGCGTAAAGTGACGAACAGAAATGTGGCAGAAAATTTATCGTTACCAGTTAGGAGCAGAAATGGGTTGGGGATCTTGAAATCCTGGATTTCCTGGGCTTTAATGTCATGTGCTACTCTGATTTATGCAGTTTTTATAATGAATACGTGGAGAACTTGCAAGACACATCATGTAAGGGTTTTGGGGGTTTTTGGTTGGTTTTTTTGCAACTCCTTAAGCACATTCTGTGCCTAAAATTCCCCAACTACTGCTCCATAAAACTGTAACTTTTCCTAAGAAAGGAAGTTTTAATACTAAAATAGCTTTTTTTTGTGTTCCTGTAGCAACTTTTTTCTTTAATTTATTAAACTAGTAACCTAGAATCTTGGAAAATTCTCTGAAACAAGAGTTTTAAGACAAACACATAGTAAATTTCACATTTCAGAATGGAGGAAATAATACCTATGAAAAACCTAGAAACAGCAGTTACAAGGATGATGTATCTAAGGTGCAAAGTGCAGATAGGCTGAGAACTTCTACAGATTTCTGAGAAACTAAGTCTATGTTTCCATGTAATTTTCCATCTAATGATTTATTACTTTGTCAAATAATGTCGCTAATATCAATGATAGACCTTTCATCAATTACTACGATGTTTGATTTTCACGCTGAGTGCAGTGGAGCCAGTTTCTATATGACATTTATGTATAATATGCATTATTTCTAGAATGGCATCCAGAAAGCAGCAATGGCAATCCAACAGCTCCGGCACAAAATTTCTGACTTTTCCCTTTTCAATATGTTTGGTAATAATTTGTGTGAGTGTGTGATTCCTTAAAAAATAGTTGTGAATATTTTAAGCTTGAGTTAGTTTTAATCCTAGTAGACCAGTGTCTGTTGGCTGGCTGTGGTAAAAAGGAAGGAAAAACTTACACATGAAGCTCATTTTTGAGAAGCTAACTGCTACTGACCTTATCAATATTAGTTTAATCTGAAAACTTGTGTACCATAAGGGTGTTTTCTGCATGGTGGGAGAAAGTAGGAAAGTCACTGGATGGAAGATGGAGGGGAAGCTGACACGCAAAGAAGGCAGTCTCCTTTTGCCCCTGCAGGTAATGTTGCGTGCATCAGGACTTTGCTTACTGCACAAGGTGTTCTCCTTCAGTACTAAATCTGCCAGCTCAGTAAATACCAGACATGCTTAATTATCCTGTTCATTTTTCTGGAATAGGGGAACTGAGAGAGGCACCTGGATCCATCATGTGCTGCAAATACATCTGCAGAGTTTATGGTTGTTGCTGGGAGGAGAGAAGACTCCCTCAGAACTGGGTGCTGCTTGCTCAGTTGGAGTTGGGGAGCATCAGTCAGTACAGGGCTGCCACGCAGTCGCAGAAGCGCGTGGCCCGTGTTTTGAGGTGTAGTTTTACGTCCTTTTGGAAGCCCTGCTATGGTCCTGTTACAGTCCAATTGAAATGGGGCTGTGGGAAACATATTGTCACGACTGCATTAGCGACTGAAGACACAATGTCAGATGAAAGTGAATTTGAGCCCTTGACCCGTTGGTACTAGTGGCTGAACTGGCAATAAAATAAAATAGCTGTTCAGGTTTTAATAGCTATTTAAGCCAAGAGTTAGTGGTCTCTGTTCACTTGTAGGTCTTCTTAAAATTATCCTTCCCTGACATACTGGGGAATAGAATAATGAACCAAAAGGCAATCTGTAGCTGCATTCAGTTGCCTGCTAATCGTGCTTTTATTTTCATTCCTCTTCAAAACCTTTCTCAGGGTGCTGGGGACTCGGCGTATTCATTATGATGGCTGCAGCAGAAGTCTCAGAGCAGTTCTTTCAAACCTTCACACCTTTCTCATAAATTACTGATTTAACAGTGCAGTTATTTTTTTTTTATTCTGAACTATCCCAGAGCCGTCATGAAATGACTGTTGTCTTGGGCAGGCCCAATTTCATGGCCTCAAGGGTGGAGAGGTGACAGGGTCATGGACAATTGACATAGGCTATGACGCACAGTATTTTAGACAGAGCTCATGGCAACTTTCCATCCCTATAAGACCTCGCATACCCTGTTAGTATTCTTTTCCTTCATGCAGAGATAAAGCATTTGCATTTAACTGACTCCTTTAATTTGAAATAGTTGGGGGAGACGTCATCGGGAACAAAGACATCCTTGTATATTGGTGCAAGAAATCTAAAATAATTTTTCCTTCCTCATTGAAATCCCGATTCTTGCAGTCTTGTAGTGAACATTAGCTTTATTACTGACTTCATGGAGTATAGAGATTAGATCCTGAATGAAGTGAAGGATATAGGAAGAATATGGATTAGTCTTCTAAGGGAATATTGCTCAAGGTTTCTTCTTTAGGTGCTGTTGTCTGCTTCAGGAAATGAAAGATAAACAAGGTAAAGCTCCACTAGCCAGGTCAGCAGTGGTAGTTATATAATGACATAATTTTTCGTACAATCATACAATGGTTTGGGTTGAAAGGGACCTTACAGACCATCTAGTTCCAACCCCCCTGCCATGGGCAGGGACACCTTCCACTAGACCAGATTGCTCAAAGCCCCATCCAACCTGGCCTTGAACACTTCTGGGGTGGGGGGGGATCCACAACTTCTCTGGGAAACCTGTGCCAGAGCCTCACCACCTTCATAGTAAAGAATTTTTTCCTTATGTCTAATCTAAATCCACCCTCTTTCAGTTTAAACCCATTACTTTCAGTTGGGCCCCCGATGAAGCTGACTTACTGGCTGGAGTTCCTTTGTGCCGCCTTTCAGGTGCTCTCCTGCTGACGTGTGATGCTCCTCTAGGCTATGGGCATCTACTGCTGGCATCAAACTCGTTCACGTGGGATGGATCGAGGTTCCCGTCCCCCAGTGTCTTTAATTTAAAGCCCTCTTGACCAGCTTGGCAAGCCTCTGACTGAAGATGCTCTTCCCTTACTCTGTCGGATGGACCCCATGAGGCCCCAGTAGACCAGGTTTCTTAAAGCTATTCCATGGTCCAAGTAACCAAACCCCTGGCTGTGGCACCAATCCTGTAGCCGTTTGCTCATTTGCCAGATTTGGCTGCCCCTTTCAAACCACTTTGTTTTCTTTGTAGATCACTGAAAAGAGATGGTTGAAACCAAATCTGAACAGAAAAGTGACTTTTCACGCAATATGAGACATGGAAGTGTTTGGTTTTACTTTGATAGGGATGAATGTTCAGACTAAATTGAAGTGAGCAAGAGCATTAGATCTCATCTAATAGCTGTCTGAGTGGCACAATTGAAACACTGGCCAGTTTCCATTGAGAAAATCTGTATAGATAACAGAAATGAATTAATAGTTGATGAGATTTAAAAAAAATAATGGAACTGGAAAATGGTTAAAATTATTAATCAGTAGAGGTTCTCCTCAACACTGACATACATGATAATGTTACTCAGTGTGCTCACACCTTCTTTCTTACGGTCGTCGTAAGCTTTACATACCTGGATCATTTCACAGCAGCAGTAGTGGCATCATCATCATCATCATTATTATTATCATTATCATCATTATTATTATTATTATTTATTGTTATTATTATTATCCCAGCTCTAGATATGCTAAGAAAAGCCAAACAGCTTGCCCGGCATCATATAGACTGGGGGAGAACTGCAGCTAATAAAATAATTGTAATCTTTTTGTTTCAAGTAGAAAATCTTGTGTGGCTTTTCAGGAAGAAAAATGTCTAGGACTATTGAGATGGCATAATAGTTTTTTCCCCTTGGATCTTTTGGTACACTGCCTTATGCGTGCCCTTCATGCTGCTCCATGCTGGGAGAGCATCCGTACTTTACAAGACTAAGGCTCTCATACTTTGCAAGTGTAGTAGTGCAGAACTGCAGGCTGCTGCCTCTTTCAGCAACCGGTATAGCCAGCAAATCTCTTTTCTGCTGAATGTTATATGAAAATAATTGAGGCCAGTCCTCTTGCTTGGCCTGCTGATTTTGTATGCAGACATCGAGCAGTAAAACGGAAACTGGAAAATTGTAGTACTGTCTGGCAGGAGTATTCCATGTGTGCTTGGAATGTGCTTTTTCGCCCTGCATTGCCTAATGCACATTATACATTATATAATATATTGTTGCTATATGTATTCAAAATCAGATGATACTCTGTTTAAAATTAAAAATGTGTTTCCTGTTGAGCAACGGGAATTTCCGTATAACATAAGCCAGTACTTTGTTGATGGTTGTGCCTCAAGATTTTGAACTCTACATTTACTCTACATATTTAAGGACTATGAAATCATTCACAGGCTGAGTACTTTGTGAAGGAATCTCAGGGTCAATAACTCTGCATTTTAGGGCAGACTTTGCTTCAAACCTTGGCTCACAATGCCTACGCTTTGAGTTTGCTGTTAGATACGTTCATGTGACAGTACATATCTCTGTATATAACGGTATGAATCAAAGGTGAACTTTCTAAGTAAAGAATATGGAAAGATTGTGGTTTTTTTCTTTGGTTTTATTTCTTTCTGAGGTATTTGCCTATATGTTGTAGAGAAAGAAATTATTTTAAAGGAAAAGAACACTGGTCTTTCCTTGTTTTGCTGTTGATATGTGGCTTGAGAGAGAAAATAATTCAGAAGGCGCTTCCAGAAATCTTTATGCAAAAGCCAAGATGTAGGTTGCTGATTGCTAGGCATTTGATATAAATAAGCTTTAAGTGAAATAGATATGTGAAGCCCCATTAAAGTTGAAGATCTCATCTAAAGAGTTTTAAAGTGATTTAAGGAGTAGTCGTCTCTCATCTCAGTTGCTTAGTTTTCACCCTGTAGGTGTTTGTAATATTTCTTTAATTTTCTCTCCACGATGTGAGAGAGAGAGGATGAAATATGTATTGTTTTACAAAATAAGAAGGGGCAAAACATTCCTCTTTTTTTAATGCTCCTTTTATATCTTCCTGTATTTCTATATATGTATAGTATCTCTCCACAATCTTAGTCTATATAGATCACCTTTAGAGTCAAAGAAAAGAGTGAGCAACATACTTACAATCCATGTTTAGGAGTTGAATTCAGTGAAGCAGAGTTATCATTAAAATATGTGTGATTAGCCCCCAAAATGTCACAAATGAGGCAGCCCCACTGAACAGCAGTGTACTGTTAGAAAGGTGCCTAGCTTGCTGCGTCCTTTGCCCATTTCTTTGATGCTTATAATTTTAACGCGGGTTTTGTAGACAATGTATGATGTGAATTCCTCCCATCTTTGATGTCATCAAATAGAAATTTTTTTATACCCACGTTTTGTCCGATGTAATTACACTTCTAAAAAACTGCAGGATGGTGATGCTCTGAAGGACCCTAATCTGCTGTTTGGAAATTAAAAATAGAATTAATTCTTTTCTTCAGTTATTCCTTCGTGAGTGTCTCTCTAATACCTGTAATTTTTAAATGTTTGCTTTAACTTAGTAATTCAGATGTTGCAAACAACAGCATTCTTCAGCTGTATTCCCTAGAAATCACCATGGAAATAAAAAAGTGATGATTTAATGTCCTGAGCAGTAATGTTGAGGAGCAGAACAAAACTGCGTCAATCTAGACTGACAGTACAGCTCTGCCACAACTTTGCCCTTCAGGAAGAGTAAGCAGATGCTTTGCTGTATCATATGAAGGGAATGTAGATGTTTTAGTCACAAGACAATATCATTATTCTTTTAGTACTGGTGTTCTTAGTGTGTGCTTGTAGAATAAGATTTTTTTCATTCTCTATCTTCAGCTTTGACAAAAATAAAACTGAATGAGGTTGTGTTGGGAAATCTAGAAAATGTGTTTAAACCGAAACTGTATTCTTCTTTCTCAAATGTGCTGCCATTTAACCAACCATTTAGAAACTGCAATATATTCTGAATACCACAAGTTCTTACTGTTGCACATGCATTATCTGTTTATATTTAAGTAAGTGTGCTCATCACTTTTAACTGGTTAGTCCCATTTTGAAGCCGCTTACCACTGCATGCCACGTACCAGTAAGTGTCAGAAGGTAAGGTTTTTGTTTAAAATTGGTAACCTCCTCAAAAGCCCTTACACATAGGTCTTTTAAGGAATTTTTTCTTACTTTCCATATAACCCTGATCTAATATGAAAGGGGCTTCCTGCCCTTTCGAATGACCTTTTATCAGGGTGTATAGTCCTCCCATCGTTGCTTCTGTCTTCTCTCTCTTAGGTGGTAGAGAGCACATTAAATAATTTGCTGTCGACTCAAACACAGCGTTACTGCATGAAGTGTAAAAAGACATATTTCAGTATTATTTCCTCGTTGTTATTAATTACAACTTCTCTAGCTAGTTTGTTCCCAATCTGCTGTAACACAAAGTACAAAGAGTTTGTGTAAGCTGTTGCTGAAGTACTTTAGGTGAACGTTTTTTGCTGAATATTGCGAAGAACAGGTGGTGTTTGCACACTGGAAGCTGCATCTCAGCTCAGACCTTATTACAAACTACATACACAAATGTATTAAAATGTGCTAGTGTGTTCACAGTGTTCATTTAATTGTAGCCTTCATTACATATCGATAAATAGCTGAGAGCTTAATTGCGCTAAGAAAAAATCAGGGAGCCCTATGTTACACTTCTGTAGAGATTGACTGACCTTTGAGTTTGATCCCCAAATATTTTTATGCTAGATTGCTCTTTACCTGATCTTGGGAGCTGTTGAACTTCCTTTTTCTTTCTTGAGGATGTGTGATCATGATTTTTATTTTCACCTATCTAAACACAGTGCCTGCAAATCATAAAATGTTTTTAATCTGCAGCCTGGATTTTGGAATGATCGCCTCTCTGGAGAAGTGTTTTTTGTACATTAGTATAAAATTCAATAGTAACGCATTTTATGTTTTAAAGAAATATTTCCTAACGACAAGGAAAATGAATCTGTTTAGATGGTGTTTCTTAGTGTCTCAACATAGTTTTTTAAGCTGAAGGACACTAAATTAGAGGGATGTGATGGAACACAAGGAAGCTCTAGCAAATACTTTGTTCCTTTGTTTTTGCTTGAAAATCAGCAGCGTTCTGCATTAGCTGGCTTTTTCTCTTTACTATGAGCTCCCTACTTGAAGTCTTCTGAGGAGAAACCAGTGCTATGAAAATGACCTCGGCTTTATTATGTTGAGTTATAAAAACACAGAAAATTATCACCGTCTCTGAACAGATTAGTAATAGTGAGCCGGTACAGTATGACAAACTACCTCGCCCACAGTTCAAACACAATTAGCTGCTCTTGAGTTACCGATGCTCTGGCTGTTTGCTCTCTTTCATGGCTGGTATGGTTTTGGGTGGTGCTCTGTGTTCAACGCATCACTTGTATAATTTTTAACATGCTTTAACTTGTCATTGATACACTGATAACTTGAGCTGTAACCAGAGATCTGTCCTAGCCCATCTCTTGTCCCCACCCAAAAAGTTCTGTAGGGCTTCTGACAGATATACTGTGGCAGATTAAAATTAGATAGCTGAAACAGTTATCGCTATCAGCCTCCTACCCTGTCGCTGACTGACGCTGCTGTCTCAAGGCTGGTGTGGCTGATCTGCGTGTCAACCATGGTAGTTTCCAGCCCGACGTATTAAGATAAACCACAGACAGAAATAACGTCCTGAAGAATCTTAGGCTGGAGCTGATGTGTCAGGGTTTTGGGGTGTGGTTTGGAGATGAAATGCAGCTTGGCTCTCAAACGCAGTGAGTGTTTTGTCAGTGAAGTCAGCTTCATCTGTCAGTGGTCCCCCGAGCCCAGGTCACACATCCGCATGTGCGTGGCAGGCCGGCATTCCCTCGGGTGTGCTGGTACAGTGGGCACCAGGGCTCTGGTGTGAGCTAGAGCGTGCTCCTTTTGCAAAACTGTTTTTGAGAAGAGGCAAGGATGGTTAACTTCTCAGCGCCAGCTGTGCCAGAAGGGTGCCAGGCTGTGCAGCTCCACCAAGCCAGACGTGCAGATGTCAGCTGTGAAGACCTTAGCATCACACCTGGGCACCCTGGCACTGTCCTCCCTTGGCGTCCTGCTCCAGTCTCTTCCCTCCTCACCCCTCTGGTTATTCGCTGGGGTTGTGCTTGGGTCGGGGGGCCCGCCTGTGCCCCCCACTGTGGGCAGCAGTGCCAGCCCAAAGCGTTTGATTATAGGGACTCAGCACTCCAGCTCGTTTATGTTGGTTCTTATATGCACTGCAGTCATGACCTGAGTCTGTGAATGAGGGGCTCTGTTCCTACACAGGTTTTGCATCATGTCAGGCTTGTGCCTATTTATTAGGTACTTCTTCACTTAAACACACACTGTGTCTGCAAAGTTGACTGCGGTTTGGGGAAGGAAAGCTGTTTGCTTGGGTTTTCTGCGCCGTGGTTTCCCAAGATACTGCATGGCGCATGGATAGACTCTGCACTGTCCAGCATCGTGTTAGTTGTATGCTCATGTTCACAACCAGAAATGCACTGTCCTAAATGCACTGTTACTTTTTAAATTATACCGTTTCAGTGACAGAAAGGTTTATATGGTAGAGGTTTCTTTGGGATGCCTGTATCAGTGTTTTCTGCGTAGTCTCCTTTATAAATACTACTTTATAAGGCCATGGAAATTATGATGTATCTTGGTGAAATAGCTGCTGTGTGGTCAAATACGCTGATGATGCTTAAACAAAATTGCAGAACTGTAGTGTGAAAGAATCCGTATTGAAACTATTCTGCTTAGATTGCTAAATGAGGCACTCTGAACTCATAAAATACTGACTATACTCTTGCTGTGCATTCATGTTTCTTCCTTCTTGTCCGTCTGTCCTGTGCACTGAACATTGGGAGCACTCTTGAATGAAAGAGGAGCATCTGGTGGTGGTAGTAACTTGGCAGTGTAGATACTTGGAAGTGAAATGGAAATCTTGTGTGAAAGTGTGGGGGAGCAGAGGTCACCTCCTTCCCCCACCAGAGTTAATCTGCCTCTTCCCCTGCCATCCCAGTGTGGTTTGGGCTCTTGCTCCAGCAGCAATATTGCTGGAGCCGCACAGTGTCTTTTAGTGATTTTGGAGCGTTGCCAGAGGCTCTGCTGACACGGACAATGGAAAGGTAACTGCAATTTTTTAAAACAGTTTTTATTTCCATAGAAGCAGAACAGAATTTCCTGGGACAAAGAAAAGGCACTTCTGTAGCCCGGGGGTGTTCTTCCTGCTCAGCATCACAGACCCGCAGCATGCAGCAGTCATGGGAGGGATTCTCCCAACACATTTATAGTGGAAAATGTTAGGCAAGCCGAATGACTACCAGCTCCACTACATGGAAATGCATATAGGTGGGAGTCTATATACATTTGCAATGCAATATGTATTTGTGAGGGAGCGTTCATGGGAATTGACTGGAGGAGAAGGCAAGAGGTAGAAAAGAGGAATTTTCTAATAGAAAAAAATACTATTTTGTTTATATTTTAAAAGGTTTAGCCATAAAAACCCAGTCTTTTGGGAAAGGTATCAAGATGAAGAAAATGTGTGACTCATTTTTTTAGAGAGCGCTGAATAAGGACTGCAGAATTAAATAACAATTAAAGACAATACTCGTTTGTAAAAAGTATTGTGCTGTACGATGCAAGACATTGAGAGCAATCTGTCTGTACTTTATGTATTATTTTGCTTATATTTTTTGTTATGTGAACACTGAGGTACACTGACTTGAGTTAGACACTTTTGAGATAACTGGGCTTTAAGAGAAATTGGTTTTAAAAATACAAAACCAAACAGTGACAAGGTGTTTACTACAGGAACATGCAAATCTCTGCAGATGTGGGTTGGAGAGCATGTTGCAGATGATAAGAAAAATTGTTGTTACGTTAGTGTGCATTGCACAATTCAGATGCCATTAAGAAATGAAAGGAGAACTTCTTGTCCATTAAAATCTGGAATTCACGTTGCAGCAGAACCTCTGTAACTGTCGTGCATCTTGACACATAGTAAATGCATTCATTTCTCTTACATTTTCTGCTCAGTACACAGAAGATGTGCAAAAAATACTGTGATCAGTATTAGGTTGACGTCTTCTGAGCAGCCACCTGAAACATGGTATACTCTTGCCTCCATTGTACATTACTTGTATGGAAAGTCAAGTTCTTGGGTGTATTCTCAGACCTCTCCTTGCTTCAGTGACATTACGCAATTGCAGATGAGAATGGTATTTATTCTATATTTCAGTACCTCCTAGGAGAGATAACTGAAAACAGTTCCTGCCTTACAGGGTTCACAGTCTTGAGTAATCTGACCTAATTTAAAAACAGAGAACATAAAGACAGCACGTTTTCCCACCAATCATCCCATTTCCTTCAACCCCCAGATAGTCCTTGAGTGTTGCAGTAACTGCTGCGTCCTCACCCAGGCCCATTTTTAGGACTGCAATCAAAACTTAGTGATGCATCTGTGAAGTGACCTGGTTTAGTCTGTATTTCTCTGGACTCAAAGGTTGTGATGTTACCTGATAAAATGGGCTAGTCTTGAGCTATTTGCTATGCCAACAGTATTCCAAAGAAAAAACAAGAAGCTGCTAGGGTAACATGATTTTTTGTTTTATATTCCTTTACGTGTGCAGCACTCTACAAACCCTGTAAGTGGCACTGCTTATGATTATTAAAGATTTCTTAAGATGAAAACCAACTAAGATGATTTTAAAATATTTACCATAATTCAGGAATTCTTTGAATTATGATTAAGGAGAACTAGATGATAAGAAAATCTCATTTGCACAGACCCTTTACTTTTCATCTGCACTTGCCCATGATAATGACATTGTGCTTGACAAAATTGTAAGGTACATATTCAATGTATTTTTAATCTTCTCCTCATGCAATTTCACAGCTGAAAATGAGAGTGTCATTAGCTGAGTCACCAATGTGCCTTCCCCATACTCGATTAGGAGAACTCTGCTGGTGTGTATGGAACTGTCAGGGGGAGGTGGAGGCTCCCCTGGGGTCTGTCAAGGCAGGGCCTAGCAGCCGTGGCCCATCCCACCACCCCAGCCAGGAGTGGGCAGCCAGGGGCACTGGGGCAGCCCCAGGCGTTGGGCGCCTCCATGGGGTGAGGTGATGGGCCAGGACATGTCCCTGCGGGTGGGCCTGGCACACCATGGTGGACCCCGCTTTGCCACTGCATTCAGCTGGGAGAAACACAAGGACTTCTCATGGCTTGTGGAAACCCATCCCGTGTAGGTCGTGGTTTAGCAGGCATGGTGGTGTTGGGTTGATGTTTGGACTTGATGATCTTAGAGGTCTTTTCCAACCTTAATGATTCTATGATTCTCAGGAGATGGAGTGAAGGCGTTGTTGGCCTGCCACCTCGGCAGCTGCACGCGTCTGCCCTGGTGCCCTGTGTCCTCCTCTCTGTGGGCTCGGACCCAAGCACCTCGCGGGTCCAAGTCAAAACGTGACTCGGTTGAGTTGCTGGCACTGGCACAAGTCCCTGAGTGGGGGAGCACAGGGCATGTGGTGCTGGGAGGACGCTTCTGCAGAAGCTTGGTGGCCAGAGAAGGTGTCAGGCTGCTTTGGTGAGGATGTAGAGGAGCCTTTATACGAGTGGGGAGCAGGGAACACAACTCTCAAGTTTTGTTGAGAAGTTCTGGTGTTTCAGTGCTGTGTGGGCGTGAACGGGCACGTGATTGCCAGGTCAGGAAAAGCAAGTGGATGGAAGGGCAGAAAACACAAACCTGTGCTCTGATGCTGCCATGCTGTTTTGTGGAAAGATCATTGATAAATAGAAAAGATCATCCATGAAGGTAGCAACAAAAGAAGCTTTCCTTTGTTGGCCTTTCCCTGTGGCGGCAAAACTGGCGATTTGGGTGAGCCTGATGGTCTTCGAGATGGCCTCGGAGAGGCTGGTCCGTTCGAGATGAGTACTGTGGTGGGACCGTTGTCTCCTCGTTCTGGAAGAGACCTTCCCGGGGGAACTGCGAGTCCCCACCGTGAGGCTGCGGAGGCTCACTGCGTGGGCAGGACGGTGGCCGAGCGACAGCCAGCCTCCTGGATTCAGTGTAGATGGGAAAAAGTTTCGAGTGCTGATGAAAACTCTTCTCATAATGCCCCAAAGGACTCCGGGAAGAGACCTTTCTGCTTCTTTTCATGGCGGAGACAGGTATATATGAGGAAGAAAGATTACAGACAAAAACCAGCCTCACTGACAATTCTTAAAATGACGGAGGTCTTTCACTTGTCCCCACGATGTCTAGTGTCGTTTCAGTCAGGCTGTTGTTAATTAAGGTGAGCTTAGTGAAGTGTCCTGATGCCCTGACCTGGTGAACTGAACAGCAGGTTTCACTACCTGTGTGTAAGAACACCGTGTTTGCTTCCTTTAGCTCCTGGCATAACTAGTAAGTGGTTAGAGGGCATAGCTTCAGGCTTTGCCTTAAGAAGCAACTGGAAAGATAATTGCTGGATAAGCAAGCGAGCGTGGGGGACTGCAGGAGGGTAGCAGCTCAGCAAATGAGACTGGTTTTGAACGAGTTGCAGTCTTCTTTCAGTCAGCCCGGTGTTAGGGCTGTAATCTCCCCCGGGCAGAGGAGGTCTCTCAAGTCTCCACGTTGTGTGGCCCTGAGCACAGACTCCCCTGTCCTGCGCCAGGCCGTGGGCAGCGAGGACAGGCCTTTGACCGTGGCTGCCTGCTTCTAACTCTGCGTAAGCCGATCCGCTTTCATTATTGCTGGTATTCTGCTTGGCATTCTTTTTATGAAGTGTTTTTTTCGTTTTGTAAAGACCTATTTATCCCTCCCTTCCCTGCACCAGTGGAGGTTTATTAGATCGCGTGGCAGCCTGCCATCTTCCTTATTAGCCAAGGTTTTTCCCAAATAATCATGTTCCTTGTGTACACTGCCTCCTATTTATGATCTGCTTCCCATTATAAAGCTACAATCTACAATATTAAAAGTAGTACTCAGACAGATGTTTATCAGAGGTTGAACAGGGTTTTATTGTACTGGCTCTGGTATTTGTGGTTTATATTTCTTTAATCTCTAGTGAAGTGTGCTTCCTCCCACCCTCCCCAATTTACTACTTCTGCCTCTCATTACCCTTGTAACAGGTGACGGTGCCCTTCAAGCATACTTTCTTTCAGGCCATTATGTGTTGCAATATGAACAGGAGTATGAAGAAGTATGATGACATACTTAAAATGGAGTCTTTATGTAAGAAATTACAAATTAGGCCTTTATTCTAGGGATCTAGATCCCCCCGGAGGTGAAGAGGTTTTCGCCTTCTATTTCCATGACGCCAGCAGGGCGTTTGATCACCCTCTGCTGGCTCTGCTGCCAGGGCTGCCGCCAGTTCCTGGCATTTTGGGAGAGTGCCTTTACGCTCCAGTTAACTTCCAGACATCACTTAGGATTTAATTTTCTGCATCTGACTACAATTTAGCCACAACAGTTGGAGATCACGGGCTGCATATATAGGGTTTTTTTTTGTTATTTGAATAGATGGAATAGAACTCTGCCCCTGGGTCAGATAATCATCTCAGACCTGTTAAATAAGTAGCTGTGACATGCATCGTAACAGTGGCCTAAACTGCCATATTTTTTCAATGTGACACTTCGTCGCTTTTGGTTTTTCCTTGGCCTGTGGTTGGACTTACATTGCAAAAACAAACAGCACTTAGCTATAATTAAAAATGCCCTACAGTAAGTGGGATGACAAAACAGTGGGAATGCTGTTCGAATGGATGGAGTCAAGTGTAAATGAAGTCTGAAAGAATTAAGTTGAGTGCAAGGATAGAATTGTCTTGTTAGGTAGACACAGAAAGTGTAAAATAAGCCTACCCAATACATTTCACAGTAAAAAACACTGATCAGAGGATTTTTTTTGTATCGTGAGGCAAATCTGTCTTTTGCTGTTGCAGCTGAAACATAACCTTCAATTAACAATTTGAATTGCAGTCATATATTAATGGGTATTTGTACGTAGAGGGTTTATACATACAAGCATCTACCTTGAACATGCGACCAATATACTTACTTATACTACTTGCATACAATTTATGAAAATAGGAAACTTCGTAATAGTATGCTTAGTATTTTTTCTTTTTCAAGGTAGTCTAGTTCTACCTGGAAGTATGTTTATTAAAACTTTATGTTGAAGAATCAGTGTATCAGCGAGATAAATTTTAGAATTATGCTGCAGACTTAGTTACAAACATAGTAAGACAAAATTATAAGAAGGGCTGTTTTTTTCAGCCTCCAGTAGCTGTCACCTTGCTTTGGGTTTAGCTCTAGTCAGAGCCTTGCTGACCAACCTACTGATGTTTCACTAATTGCCACTTGAGAATGAAGAGGAAAACTGCCTAGCTTTGAAATATTATTCATGAAAGAAGGATCGTGCTGGCTTGCTTTCAGAACAGGAGCTTTTCCCACTCTGGTCTAGACAGGCCAAGTACAAGACTTTTGACTGAAAAGGGCTCTCTGCCGTGTCGTTAGGCTCATTGGTCTGGTCTGTACTGGTCTGGATGTCCCTGCCAGAGTGTTTTGAGGTCACTCCTGGTCACACCTCTGCAGGTTGATTTACTAACTTCCAGTTTGACAATACTCTTAACATCTGCTTTCGACTATCTCCATCAGCCTGACGTTGATCCACCTTGTTTTACAAGGAAGGGTTCTGTTCTGGTTTTAGTAAAAGCACACACTGTTGAAATGCGTTTACTGTGCAAACTGCTTTCAGGTACTGAATTTTCCTTTACAAGTTGCAAATAGCTGGTGTTAGGTATATTCTGGTTTTGGAAATATCTGTATTTTCATTCAATAATCTGTTCAATTATTTTGTCCCATCCCTACAATACATTTTTCCTTTGAGCGTTTCCTTCAGCCTGCAGCAGAACATGATTATGCAGGCTAAATTTTGCACTTTTGTGTCCTGCATTGGATATTACATTTTATTAGATTTAGAAGTTACTTTCACCCATGTATGTGTTGTGGGCTGATCCCGGCCAGCAGCTAAGCACCCACACAGCTGCTTGCTTTCCACCCCCTCCCACCCCACAGCACAGGGGTGAGAATTGGAAGAGTAACAACAAAAAGACAGTTGAACAAGTGAAGAAAAGATGGAAAAAAAGCTGTGCAAAGGCAGTCACTCACCACCTCCCACAAGTAGACTGATGCCCAGCCAGTCTCCGAGCAACGGGAAGACAAATCCCCAGTTTTTTATTGCTCAGCGTGATGCTATGTGGCAGGGAGGATCCCTTTGGTCTGTTGTGGTCAACTGTCCCGGCCGTGTCACCTCCCAGCCTCTTGCCCACCTCCTGCCTACCCCCTGGGAGTAGCAGAGTGAGAAAAGAAGAAAGCCTGGATGTTGTGCAGGCGCTGCTCAGCAATAGCCAAAACCCTGTTGTGTTACCAGCACTGGTTTGGTCTCAAATCGAAAACACAGCACCATAGGGGCTGTTATGAAGAAAGTTAACTCCATCCCAGCCAGGCCCAGTATGGGATGGCTGCTTTCTTGGTGAATAGATCTGGTGGGAGATCACAAGGCGAGATGATTTTGGCAACATGGGCCATTTTAAAATCAACACAGAATTCCTGCGGTAGTGTAAGCAACCTGCCAGTCAACGTGGGCACCTCAACAGGGGACGAGAAGCCTGATGACTTTTTTTATTCACCTTGACAATGGCAATGTTCACGTATCTGAAGGAAGGAGGAAGTAGCCATAAAATTTTACAAGAAAAGTTGATGAAATCTGTTTTTTGAATTCAAATTTCAATGCGGTCCATTATCTAGGCAACCCCCCCCCCCC
>Ga0065711_1005298_pt1 | contig 21030 bp, 15 predicted proteins | sample Hoacrofraction12_FD_59098 | JGI IMG/M metagenome (GOLD analysis project Ga0065711, IMG submission 59098) | Hoatzin crop microbial communities from Cojedes, Venezuela - Epithelial fraction 12 v2 (version 2) | ecosystem: Host-associated > Birds > Digestive system > Esophagus > Crop | place...
TTGGAACCAGATGATCTTTAAGGTCCCTTCCAAACCTTACCATTCTATGATTCTATGTTGTCTTTAGTTACGTGTTCATATGCTGTTTTCTCCAAAGAACTCATTCAGTGCACAGAACCCACCAAACTAATTGCAAGAGCAAGTTCTGTCATGCTTTTCATTGAATTGCTGACTTTTCTGCCTCATTTGATGTACACCAACCAGACTTTGCTCGCAGTGTACCCTAAATATAGCAATAGTGATCTGCTGTAGTCCTGATGGTAGTATCTGAGAGCTTTGGACACACCAGTGGGCTCATCTTCTCACCACCACACTGATACGAGGAAGATCCCACTTCATCCATCTTGCTTGTCACCCTCCCAGCTCCCAATAACAAGGCTGACTTCTTCCAGCTAATTGCAGTTTGTAAGAAAACAGAAGTATTTTCTCAAAATCAAGCACCAGCATCTTTTCTTTGTCTTTCTGAAGCTCGAGTATCAGTATTTGTGTCCTTCCACTTTTGGGCCCTCAGAATGAGGTGTGAGTTCATTTTTTGCAACGGATGGTGAAGAGGAGCAAAAAAAAGCTGCTCAGAGTTGTGTTATGTGCCAGGTAAATACAGTCACTAGTAGTGCGGCCATTTGACATTGACTTGACAATTATTGCTGCAGCTGGATTATTTTCCTGTGTTAGATGATAGCTGTTTTATGTATTAAGCAAAGATGCGAAATGCTTTCCAGGAGACACTGTAATTTTGCTTTTTAAGTTGGAAACTAATTTACTCTTCTAAAACAATAGATGTTTAAAAATGGCATTACTTGAAAAATTGAGCTTTTTATGTTCCCACTAAATTAGGAAAAGAGACTAATTGCTGTATTTTTATAACACAGTGGAATACCCTTAATATATCTTCTGGAGCTGCCTAAATTGGGAGTTCTCTGGAGACCCCCATCTTTCTCCATCAAAGACAGAGAGAACCTGTGGTCATGTAGGGTCCTTAGCTAAGGTACCTCAATAAAGTACCCGCAGTCTGCAGTCCCCATCCTGAGGGTGGCTCTGAATAACAGAAAAGTGACTTTTCCCTAGCACATTACTGCACGTCAGCTAGCCTGGGGTAACGGTCTATGTAGGCACTCTCGATCTATGTCCTTTGCAAGGCAGTGTGTTGCCGTAGGTTAGGGTAAAACCAGAGAGGGCGAAGTTAACTCAAATTACGGTGTGTTTTCTGTGCACTCGGAGCGTGTACACAGACCAGCTGATGTATGGTAACTTACTCACCTGATGTAATTTGTGGTTTGTGTGCTGGAGCCCTTGTAGTCTACAGTAATGAGGTTTTAAAAAGACAGATGCTTCCTCAGCTCCAAGGTCTCTTGGAAATGTTGTGTATTTCTGATGTCTCTTTTCACAGCAGAGGCGATGTGTTCCAGTGACTTATTATCGCTGCTCTCCAGGTCTTCTGGAGACTTCTCTGATGCATTTTGGGGTAGAAACCTATTTCTCAGGAATCTGAGCATTATAATGCTTTTATGTATGCCTGGTTCTGCGTGTTTAGCTGACACACAAAGTGTACTACTATGAAGAGGCAGAGAGGTGTTGGCTGTCCTCACAGCGTGACAGGCCTGAGCACCTTTACCTTTGTCATGTATGGTTTGTTCTCTGGACCGTTGTGACACCAACCATCAGCCTTGGGTTTGCGTGTTGCATGTACATCTCAATATTCAGCAACTTCCCTACCCTGGGGTTTACAAAAAGCATGTCCTTTGGGTTTGGGGGTCCAAGGCTGGAGCCCGTGCAGCTCCCTTCCTCCACGAAGGAGCCAGTGTAATTCTACATGGAGATACGTGAGATGCCAAGTTACTGACTTGAATTTTTAAGGGCTAATTCGCTTGGGAGGATTTCTTGTCGACGTGCCCGGGTCAATTTGCTGTTAGCTCAGTCAGAAGTGTTTGGAGATAGCCACGTCCACGCAGCCCTCCCTCATGCAGGGGATAGCCCTTCTGCAGGCCGCTCACCGCCTGAGCAGATGGAAGGTGATGGCCTCGTTCTTCATTAATGAAGATGAAGATGATGAAGGTGATGGCCTAACTCTGCAAGACCCCCTAACTCTGACAGAGAGAACGAGACTCTGCAGGTCTCTTCAATGCAGTTGGGCTCAAGAGGCCTGGGGCAGGGAGGGTTTTCCTTTTTACATCGCTCTTCTTTCCCATGTGCGTTTCAAGGACTGGAAAGCAGATTGCGTTTGTCCCGTAGAGCAGTTAGGTTTACCACTGCTGCCAGCACTTCTTGGGAGCAACCCCACCCCCTGAATCTGTTGCACTGTACCTGGGGTCGGAGGACACAGAAAGACTCTTGAAGGAGGACAGAGACATCCAAATCTTCATCCTTCGCTTGAAACTCACAAAGTTCAAGGAGCATCCGAGTTGTCTTAAACGTCCTCCTTTGGTATGCACATGCAACAGCCCTTCACAGACTGAAAGGGAGAGACATCCAACCCAGTGTGTTGAGAAACAGTTTATCTTTCTGAAATATGTAGTTACAATAGATGGTTTTCGTGATTTATTTAGTAGTGTTTTGTTTTTCACTCTTATTAAACTCAACCCTCTTGCTTTTGCAGTACAAAGGAAGAGTCAAACTGACTACTTAACTGACTGAATACATCACTTGGGATGTTTCATTCTAAAAACCCGGGTGGGTTTTTTTTTCAAATTATTTACACTTCAGAGTGGAAAAATAGCAACATTACTATAGCATTAGATTAAATTTCCCCAGGTTAATGGGCTCAGTGTCAGGAGTGAATAATCACAAGTGCGTTGCCAATGGAGAGACCATAAAGGCACGTTCCTTTCACAATATATTCTACTCCATGAATATATTAAAATATTTTTACCATTATAAAAAGAACGGAAATAGCCTTTTGTTTTCCTCTTTTCATAGCAAATTCTCCTGTCATTTGCAGCACAATGAATTCCTTGAATCTCTACCAGTCAGTTTTTATCCTTCCTTGAAGACCCAGAGGCCACTGGAAAAATCTTTCACATGGCTAAACTTTGTTGAATATATTTAACCAGTCAATTATTTGTCTTCTGAACTAGAAGAACCAATACTCATTTATGTTCTAAAAATGGCTTGTTTTACTTACTTTATGAGTTATGTCTGCAATAGTAGCAAAGCCAAAGGACGTTTAATTAAGTTATATTTGCTTTTTCATGATCTTTTAGCTTTAGATTGTAAATCACGAATCAATGAGTACTTAATTTCCTCGTATAGCATTAAAAGTAATTGCTTCATAAATTCGTTTTAGTAATCCAAATATTTGCACAGAGTGCAGCACAGAGAAGTTGTTTCATTGATGAGACTTCTCACTTCCCTTTCCCCTGTAGGAAGAAAATGGGGTTTGCTCATTTGGGGTCCGGCCCTTCATGGTACAGAAGGCTCTGAGTGCTAGTGGTGGCATTGCTATTAAATATTGATGTCACGTAGATTTTTTGGTCATTGATTTACTTGGCACTTGAGTTACAGTCAGCTTCTCTCTAAACTCCAGTCTGGCAAGCCAAATCTTGCGGGTAGGTCCATGATCCTGAGCAGAGCCATGGAACGGCAGTTAGCTACAAATATTTCTGCTTTCTTTCCAAAATCCAAGCCCAGATGTGGAGACGTGCTTAGATCCTTGTGTATCAGATAGTGCATTCTTGGACTTGAGTTTCCGTTTAGCAACATGGAGCAGGGAAATTCTTCCTGCATCACTCACTATGACAATGTACCATCTGTATAAAGAACCAGCTGCTGGAGATGCCGTAGCCTTCCAGACATACTTAGGTGTGTAGTGTACAGACAATGAGCGTATGTATTGGGTCCTGCTCGATTATAATGATTTGTTATCAGGCATTGCTGTTTTTCCCAAGTGGAGGATTATTTTCCTGAGCTGTGGACAGTGTGCTGAAAATCATGGTCTTTTAAAAAACAAAATGTCACGGTAGTGCAGTGGTCCAAACTGTATGCAGCTCCATGAGAGCTCTTTTTCAATTAAAGGCTTCATTTGAATTGGAAAGCTTCTGATGAATTGTTTTCTGATGGGAAGAAGTGGATAAAATTGCCAGCAGCTGCTGTACAGAAAAGGGTCAGCTTTTCCTAGTTCCTGAAAGGCTCAGTCGATGCCTCGTGCTGTATCTTGAACACCTCTCCGATGGGATTCAGTGGGCTTTGCGTTGTTTCTGAGTCACAAAGGTGGGAGACAGGGAACTGATACTGTGCAGAACCGTGCAGGAGCAGAGCTGGTGGAAAGCACTCCAGCATCCCCTGCTCTGTGGTGCTCCCAGGCACACGAGGAGGGAGGGCATCCCCAAAAGCAGCTGTGGAGTGTGAAGCACACCTGGGGTCCGGCTGGAGGGATCCAAAGCCCGTGCTCCGACTGGAGCCGATGCGACCGCTCCGTCAGACTTCACGCACCGCCAAGCTGTGGTTGTAAATTGGGATATGCCCAACATAGGGAGTCTCCTCTAGCTGGGCTTCCAAGAGTTCCCACAGGTATCCTTGTGTGACCAGGAGTCAGGCAAAGTCTCCAGGGGAGCGAACAGCAATCTGGGCAAAGTAAAGGGGAAGGGAGGAGGAGGAGGTAAAGGAGGAGCCGCCATGGCCATAATTCGCTTGTGTCTGAAAAAGGTTTTGAGAAGGAAGTGTTTTATTTCTTTAAAGGAGATGTGGGTGGCAGGGAGGGGTCAGAAAAAGAGGCCTGGGGTTAGAAACAACTGTTATATTGGAAGAAGATCTCCACTGGAGTGCAATGGAATAATCAAGATTTATTTATAAAATATTGCTATTAAATAAACATTACAGAAACTTTCAAATATCAAGCTTATTTATAGCTTTAGGCGTGAAAACCCACATTAGTATGTTGAATTATATGAGTTTGCTGCTGCCTGCTAGCTGACAGCACGTCAAATTATTTGCAAATATTTTCTGGAACAGTAACCTTGAAGGATGCCAGCACCGTTCAGTGTAACCTTATCACGAGACAGGAACCAAGTGACGAGATGAGGGCTGAGGATACAGAGTTTTGAGCAGCAAGCGACCTCTGACTCGCTGCCTAAAAAGAGAGTTCACGTGGTACCTCCCTCAGCAGAGCAAGCTGCTTTTTTCTCTCTGACATTTGCGCTGATTCTGTGCAGGGGTTTTGGAAGATGGTGTGAGTGATGTCGAGATGAGAAACTGCTCTGGGCAGGAATTTGAGAGTACATTAGTCACATTTAAGTGGGTTTATCTCCTCCAGCCTGCAATACCAAGCTTCTGCGAAAATTATGTAATCATTTTAACAAAGTGTTCTGTAATTGACATGAAAAAGGCAAAGTAAAATAAAAATGAATTTCTCTGTAAGCAGGAAGGTTCATTCATTTTAACTGCAATCTGCAAGAGGGAAATGGGAAAAAAAAATCCCAAATGCAGGCTTTTTATGGAAATTGTGGCCTCGCTGAAATTATAAGCTTTCTGCTATTTAAATGAATAATGTTCCCTAACACAGACTATTTTCTCATTTGAAAGTCTGTTGGGGTATAATTTCATCCTTTTACTGTCTGCTGTGTTTTAACTTACAGTAGTCTGACTAAATATTATATTTTCTATCCATCAAAAATTGTCGGTGCAGTTTGTGCAACAAGCATTTGTTGCTCAATTAGACGGCTCTGGCTTTGACACACAGCAGCCTCCACAGAGGTGTGTCGGGCCCTCGGCACACGTAAGGCGGGTGGCATTAAAACACACATTTTGTTGCCTGGCGATGGCCAAGGGCGCGGACGCCTGCTTGGGTGCACAAGGAGCCGGAGACCAGAGGAGCCCCAGTCTTTGCTCTGCCTCTGGTCAGTGTGCAGGGAGGCAGGCCGAGTGCCAGAAGGTCTGTCCTCCCGGCGAGGAAGGGACGGAGGGGACGGGCAGGATGAGTGACCGGCTCTAACCCCCACCGGGCAGAAGAGCCGACCCAAGCGGTTGTGGCTTTGGCACCCTGGACATGTTGGAGGGCTCTCTTGGGTGCAAAGTGCTTTTTCACACCGGCAAATTCGGTCCCAGCACGGGCAGTCAAGCACCTTATGGCCAAAAAGCAGTGATCTGCATGTCCCGCATGCTCCCAGATCTGAAGTCACAGCTCCCAAACCTGGTCTAAACAGAATCAGACAGGAGTAAAAACATGCAGTAGGGTTTCTTCACCTTCTGGTTTCCAAGCCATTTAGTATGCACCCGGGTCACATCTTCGTGTTTTTATCCATGGCTGTGATGACTAGTCACTTTATCATCGTTGCTGAAAGAAGTCCTGAGGTTCTCACATACTCATTTGGCTATGAGTTGGGGCTTTTAAAGACCATGGGGCTCACGGTAAAATGATGAGAGCAAGCAACTTGCTACGTAAATTACCTTTGATCTTCTGAGGGCTTCTTCGTTAAGCAGAAGGACACAGCAGTGAAAGATATTTAATGACAACAAAAAATATCATGCCTCAAAGATGCAGTTAACCTTGACGAAGGAGTGCGAATCCTCTAAGGAGCAGTAGAAGTGCTCACCTACTTTATGTCTGTCGGTCTGTCGTTTGGATGCTGGTGCTGGTGCATGCTCCATCAATTCTTACAAGATTTCCAGTGGTGAGGCCAAGTGGTTTATAAAGTTTTACATGCTGCCTGTGTGCCTGATAGAATTACAGCACCAGCACCTCTGTTACAGCAGGAGAGGGCTTCCCGATGGCTGCTGGCGAAGCACGGTTTGTGCCAAGCACGCACAGGGACCCGCACTGAGACACCGCCTGTAATCGGCAGCGCGACCACACCGGAGAGCACGCAGAAGGACTGGCATTGCTCTAAAACAAGGTTTAGAGGCTTCTTCCAGGGGCCTCCTCTGCTTATTCCCCATCGGGGAACACCTTCTGGGTACCTACCCACAGTTTAATAAGGCTGAACTGCTTATCCCACCCACGGGGACAACTGCAACTGGGGGCAGCAGCCCTCGCAGGCATGGCAGTAAAAATTAGCACCCCTGAAAAAAGCCACTGTCTGTGGAGATAATCTTCCTTACTGTGTAGTTTGGTGACTAACGGCTGAAGTTCCTCTCTCCTCTACCCTGCTACGGTGAGGAACACCCCTGACTTCACGATACTACCAGTACCTGAGCTGCTCCGTGGTTCTCCACAGCGAGAAGAGACACTGGGGAAGAGGAATCGGGGACCACCAGCACTTAAGTTGGGTTATGGTCTCACCGTGCATATGGTCCCTGGCCTATAGACCCTGGTGATTCAGACATCTTCTGCTGAAAAACAGAGGGGGGGTGGACTAGATGACCTTTAATGGTCTCTTCCAACCCAAACTACTCTATGATTCTAAAAAACAGTTAAACGTGGGACAGATATTTTGGGGCTATCGTGAAGGCAATGTTCAAGCCTGAGTTTGCTCTGCACTGAAGACCTACACATTGTGAAGAGAATTTGTTACATTTTATTTTTAGTCCTGTGCGCTTTTTTCCCCACAAAAAGTCCTTACCAGCTCTTGTTTTGTTTAGAAATATGGGAAATACCCAGCTGTAAATATCCATGGTGGAAATGACACCGCTTTGAGAGGGCTCTCAGTGCTGCTTCACAAAAGAGTCTACTGAACATCGTACGTGGTCTTTTGCAGGCTATGGGTAAATACGTGCTAAGGAGCCTGAAATCTTTGTCGTCTGCTTGGACTAACACACCCCATCAAAGTGGACTAGGAACAAGCAGTGTAAGTGGCAGTAACAGTGGAAATTCAGATTGCACCGAGAGACGGGGCTGGGGGCAGTTAGGGCACAAGAAAAGACCAAGCGAAGAGTCCCCACGTGGAGCACGGCCGTTCGTCAGCATGCAGGGGATGGCCTGGCTACGCCAAGTTTTCAGCTCCTGCTATGAAGGGTCTAGCCAGCCTGCAGGTTTGCTGCCTGATGCCTTTACCTCTTTGCAGTTACAAAAGAAAAGCAGTTCAAACTATGCCAAGGGCTTTTGGCCAAACCGGGCTTGAACTTGGCAGACCCCATGGCCACCAGTCACCTGAAGGAGACAGCCAGCAGCACCAGTGTGATTATGCCCCCTGAACTCATCAAAGCCAAAGCCAAAGCTGAAATACCCTCTCTGTCCTTCTCAGGACTGCTGAGCAATGGAGTGGCTTCTCTCATGGCAGGTTTATTCAGCACGCTGTAGAAGACATTTCAGATTTACTCACATCTCCCAGCTCTGCACTGCTGGTTGCAGGTAGCCAACCTGGTTAACATGTTCATTCCTTCAGAGCTGACCAAACCCTTCCTGCCTTTCAGGTCCTCTCCCTCTGAATTCTGCAGGGACATCTCCGTGGGCTGAATGGACACAGTGGGTGACTCATGTTGTTAGCTTAGTTTGTGTCTAATTATTTCTGTTTTGGCTCGACATAGCAGTCCTAATGCTTCTCTGGCCGCACGTCTGTCTTGCCAATGTCCTTTCTGCGACTGATCATCCACTGCAGAGCTCCCGAGATGCGGCAAGAGGTGGGAAGGAGCCTGCCTTGCAATCGCCACAACATGTTGCTTAATGATATTTACTTAGTTTTGGCTTGAAATCTTATTCTTCTCTTGCTCATTGTCATTACTCCAGCAGTTTGCTTCACCTCTTATCTTGCTAACATGAAGCTTGAATAAAGCCTCTGCAGAAACAGCTCAAGTATGTGATAAATAGCAGCCGTAGGAGGCCACAGCCAAATACTTTCAATTCTTGCCTTTTCTATTTTCTATTGTTTGTACTTAAGGATACATTTTAGATTTCATGGGCCAAGCTCATCCTATTCAAATGAAGTTACCTCAGAGACACGCTTGGCTCTGTTGCTTAAAAAAAAATAAATAATCCCAAACAGCAGGATAATTTTATGACCACTAATTACATTTGTTGCTATGCAAGCTAAGATAATGATAAGAGTAATCGTATCTCATGCTTCAGGGCATACGCTCATCACCTGTGGACGTCAGGAAGGAATTTTTCTCCCCATGTACAGAACTGTTCAATTAACTAGATGTATTGTGGTGGTTTTGTTTTCTTCCTCTGAAGCATCATCTATTAGCTGCAGCCGGAATAGGTATAGCAGATTAGATTAACCGACAGTCTGATCCAATATGGGTATACCTGAATCCCCATACTGGAAAGTAAAATCAGTTGAGGAAAAGGAATATGTAATCTTCTGCAATTTGGAAACCGATTGTTTTTAAAATGTCTGAATATCCCACCTGTAACCAAAGTTGAGAATGCAGCAACGTGGAGCTTTGAGCTACTGTGTCACATAAAACCCGGCGCTGCGAGTGTCCCGGTTTGAGGAAACTTGGAGCGCTGCTCGTCTCTTTTGACTCTGCGAGTAGCATCTGCATTCGAGCACCACTGGGCCCGACGGATTATGTTTGTGGCTACCCGTCACGTTGCATTAGAATAGCCAGCCTCAGCCAGAAAAGCAATTGAAAGGCATTGGAAATCTGCCTCTCTGCCCACATCCAGGGAATAAGCTCTCTGATAATCCTAATAGAGAAGATCAAATTTGCCAAGAAAATAGAAGAGATTGTTTGTGTTTTGCTTCATTCTCCTCAACTGTCTTTCTGCTCCTCACAAGACTTAATCGACAGCTAATAAACCTCAGCTTCTCGGTGCACAACAGAGTATTGTCTTTCTAGTGCTTGTGTTGGGACTGGGATTTATCTGTTATTGACTTCGTCCCTTTCCTATCCTTCCCTTTTGTCTGGTCCCCATTCCCCTTTTCTCACTAGTGCTTGCTTTATTTTTATCTCCAGTAGAGCAGGTCTGCCATTTAATTAGCAGATTGGCCTCTACCTGAAGCCAAATGAAATGCAATCTCCCGTCGACCTGCGTGCAAGGTGGAAATTCCATGTCTGAAAGATTTCAACATTTGTCTCTGCTCATTTCTGGGCAAAATCAGAAAACGTCTAGGATTTATTTAAGGAGAAAATTCTGAAAAAAAAAAAAAAGGTTTAGATTTGTCAAATGTTGTTGGGTGTTAATAACCCAGCCAAAAGGAAGCCATTTCACAGCAAAACAGTAGCAACTCGGCATTAATTCCACTGGCCTGGGGTAGTGAAAACCTTAACAGTATCATATTCAGATGCAGCTTTCCATGGCAGATGAGAAGATGAACTCCTCTAAAATTAAAGCAGACGTGTCCGTTGCTGTTAGGCTCGTGTGCCGTGCAAAAACCCTCCTGTGCCGAGCGGCTGGGAGGAGCAGGGTTGCTCCGGAGCTCTCCTTCCCGGCTCCGGCAGCAGTCCGGGTGAATCATGAGATACGGCTGGTTTTAACGTCGATATACACCTGTGTTATTAACTGTTCGTAAAACTATATGGCCCTTTTAAAGCATCCAACTCCAGTTATTTAACTCTCTTGACTTGTACAGGACAAACGAGGTGGGAGTGGACATCAAACACTTCCCACAAATACGGATCTTGCGGGGCGCCTGAGCTCCCGTGGTGCTCAGCACCACTGAGCGTTGAACCCGCACCACCTGAACAAGCCCTCCTGATTCATTTCGAGAGGAAAGGCGTCATGTCGTAATCAAACAGCACGGGTCAGTGTAAGCAGTGACAGCCCGTTTTCGTTGCCGAGCCCACGCTGCACAAACACCTATCTGTCAGCATTCCGCTGGTTTCGTTCCAGGCAAAATGACTTGCTTGCTGTCCAATCTGGCGTGCTGGCAACAGCCAGCCCTTCGTGTTCACCTGCAGCTTTATTCCCGTCATCAATAATTGCTAAAAAGACAAGTGAAACTTCTCATACGTTGATTCTGGAATTATATCACAGCAGTGCTTTTGTTTGATCAAAATTGCAAAATGTTTTCCGTAACTTGGAACAGCATAAAAATTGTTCTTGAAAATTACACATTTGCCTCAACTTGAGGAATTCCAAAACTACTGGTGAGACAAGTCATGCTCACCATACTCCTTGCAAGTTGTCCAGAAACGGTTGACCAACCTGTTCTGAGTCCATCAAAGGCAGTGGCAAAATGCCCGGTGCAGTTGGGAACACACTGCTGCAACGCAAAATTCTCCTGAGCTGAGACTTCCAGATCAAAACGCTTGCACAAAGTGAAGAGATCATTCAGGTGCAAGACCAAGCACAGACCTACCAGTTTGGTCCGCGTATCTTTAGATCCACAGCATTGACAATGCTGTGGTTCCCAGGGGCTTTGGCACGGGAAGGTGCCGTCAGTCCTACCTCTAGCAGCAGTCTGCTGAAGCTGAGGGTGGTTGGCACCGATGGGGAGTGCACAGCATTTTGCAGGTTGGCTCCAAGGGAAAAAGTGCCTGTTTCTTTGGGGTTTTCTCCAAGCCCAAACTCACAGGAGCCCCGCACAGTTCCCTTTGCCTTTCTCAAGGATTCAGAACCAAAACGTTGTATTTGGCCCAGCTTTGATTTTTAAGAGAGCACTGCAAGTAGAGAGCGGGGAGCTGGTTGTGGCGCACAGAGAAAGAGAAATGATTAGGAGGACAATTAGGAAAAAAAGAGCAAATACGGAGCTGGAAGAGAGGTGACACAAAAGAAAATGAAGTTACTGCTGCAACAAGAGACAAGAAGTCAGGAAGGACTTCAAGGAAGGGGAAGTTCCCATGGTCAGAAGAACAGGAGAAGGTAACTTCCGCAGGAGAATTTAAGCAAGATTTCAGAAGAGGCATAGATGGAAAGTAAAGAGGAGGAAGACAATTCATGGGCTTTGGCTTCACAGGGAAAAGGAAAAGGATGGATTTGGCACTAGAAAAAGGAAATAAAAGAACCAAGTGGGAGACCCGGAGTGCAGGAGGAGCAGAAGAGTCGACATGGAAGCTACAAGTCTGTGAAGTGGAAAGGTTATAGTAAAGCTCTGACAAAGAGACTGTTAGGAGGGAGGAAAGCAGCTTTGTTCCCGAGAAACCAAATCTGAGGTAACAGCAAGACATTTAGGAGGAAAAGAGAGCTGAGGGAGAGAACTGGAAACGGCAGAGGAAAGAAGGAATAAATTGGGCAACAGAGAAAGTGGCCTTGGACTCGTTAGCATTAAAACCCTGACTTCTGGGGAGTGTTCACACTGCTGTAGCGAGCGCGTCCTTTTATTTTACTTTACTTGGCGACCAGGAGCCAAGACAGAAAGAGAGGTAAGGTGTAAAACTAAAAGGAAAGGTATTCAGCTTCTCAGGTTTCCTTCTCAGACACCCAGAAGCCAGCAAAAAGCTGTAACACCACTGGATTGTGCAGGAGCGGCAGCTCAAGAGAAATAAAAATGAATCTGTTTACATGTGGCAACAAACAAATATCTTAACAGCAGCTGGGAAAAGCAGTTCTCTTCTTCTTCTACACGGGAAGTGACAGGGCCCAGATTGAGACACGCTACGGAGGCTGGCGTGCTAAATGGCAATTGTTTGGTGCTGGGTTCCTGCAGACACCCACATCTATTACGTTCTGATGTTTAATGTTCACAAACCATTAGATACATGTATATTTATGGTTTGATAATCAGCTGTCATTAACAGATGAGTAAACAACATAATGTTCATATTTAGGAGGAATATGCAAACTAAAGAGAAACTGCCAACTCCGAAGAACATTTATTTTTCTCTGCACTTAATGGGGGGAAAGGAGGAGGAAATACTCTGTCTGTAGATTAATTATGGGATATTGGCAATGCCTCCACTACTGTACAACTGTAATTATCTCGTCTCAGTGTGTGGGACTGTAGTCACGCACCCCCAGCTATTCACATCCATGGGAGTTAAGAATATACCCATCAGTGTGCATTTCCAAAGTTAAATCAGTTTTACTGTCTCTTCGAACTCCGAAGAGCAGAGGAATCATGATCTTTTCAACCGCTGTTGTGCCAAGATGGTGAGGCCTTCTGCTCTGCTCCCCTCCTGTAAATCAAACGTGTTTCAGACTTCAGGAGGGGGTGGAAGCTTCTGCCCGTGGGAAGTGCCAGCTGAAGTAGAGCTGCTGGGCTTGAACGGGGTTTTCATCCAGTTCTGCAGACCTCTTCTGTTTCCATACGGATTTGCTGTTAGCCATCAACCACGAGGGGAGAAGACCATGAAAACACGTGCCCCGAGGTGAATAGGGTCCAGTGTCGTTGTCACTCCATGGTAATATCTTTAACAATCCCTGACAGCGCTTTGCATCCAAAGCCACTTTATGAAAGGCATCCTTATCCTGGTTTTAGGTGTGAGGGAAACTGAAGCACAAGGCAGGATAGGATTTACCCAGGGACGAGGCAAAAGAAGTAGAGAATCCTAAGGAAAGGTCAGGTCTGGAAAGAACGAGAAGACCTTTCACTAGCTGTGGCTGAGAGCTGGAAGAAATCAAAAGGCGTCCAGCTAGGGCTGAGGCTGGGAGCAGAGTCCAGTCTCCTGGCTGTCCTCTCCCCACCCTCCTACCAGTCAGGCCATGTGCTTGCAAAATGATACGCGTATTTATAGCGCGTAGGGATATTTGACAAAGAGGAGATTAACGGTGGTTTCCTGGACAATGTAACCAACTTTCCCCTTAGCTGATTCTTCCTCTGCCTGATAAAATTAGAACATTTTCCAATCCATTTTGTAGATGAAAACAGATCACGTACAGACGCAACAGTTTGGCGTGTTATCCCGCTAGCGTTTGCAGTGTGGGGTAGCAGAGCCTCTCCAGCTGCGAAGTATCAGTCCCTTCGGCAGAACCAAACTCACTAATCTGGAGCTTCCTCCCGCCCGTAGCCAGGCTTATTGGGGAGGATTATCTGCTTGTCCAGGGGTAATTTTCTCAAATAAATGGGTCAGAGCCTGTGCTGGCTCCCCTCCTGCAGCCCTGCTGAGTTCAGTGGCTTTGCTCAGAGCGCAGACTGGTTCCCCGTTTCCATCTAGATCCTTGGGCCATGGCTGAATAACTAGAAGTGGCAGGTGAAGCCGAAGGTTTTGGCTTTGTTTTTCGTGAAGAAGAGATGAGTGCAGCAGAACAACATATGGTACACTGCTTGGCTAAAAACGATTCAGTGGGAAACTATTGCTTTGTTTCTGTCTCTCTGCAACCACATACAGTAACGTAGTGGTGTAACTATTAATCTAATAAACTGCTAATATTTATTATTAATTGAACCATTTAATCTAACAGTGGATTAGAGGAAGGCAAATGTAGAACTTAATGACTCTGCTGATTGGTATAAATTTTAACAGTGATCACAGGCTGTATAATATAAACTGTGTTCCTGCTGCTGATAAATACCTCGTAACTGGAAGAAACTGTGCTCAAGCAAAACTTGCACTGGCTCTCAAGAGGTTTTTTGTTGTTGCTGTTTTAGTGAATGCTGCAGGACTTAACTCCAGAAGATAAGGTCACTGTTTATCACCAGTGGTTTATTATACTAACGGCAAAGAAAGTGGTTATTAGTAATGTCTGCTTAACATCAGAGGTCATCTTACATCCAAAAGAGACCCCTGAATGGATAGCATAGTGCCGCTGTGATAAACTGAAGTGCAGTATAACAAACCCTAATTATCTTGCACTTCCAACCAAATCCCCCGTGTTGTCTGCAAATCCATCTTTGCCAGGGCTATCTGCAGCCCACCCGCTGTTCCGAGCAGCTCCAAATTCCTCGTCTTCTGTAGCTGGAAGCAAGCATGCGCCCACATCTTATGGCAGACAAATATCTTCTTAGTGCTAAATCTTGTTTCCCAGACACTGATGCATGGGGGTTTAGGAATATTTCAGTTTGGACTAGAGAGATGCTTCAGCTCTGTTACCTTTCAAGCCTTTGTAGTCAGAAGTAATGTCCGTATCCTGCGGGGAAATAAATGGAAAAGCCCCAACTTCCTAATGGGACGTAGCTTGCTCTAAGCTCTTGGAGGACCTGAGATCGTAGGCTTTATCATTGTGACATTATGGGCTTTAGACAAGCTATTTTTAGAGGTTTCTTTAAAATTTGATCAGTTATAATTTTCTCTTTATGGTTATAATTTTCCCTTTCGCATGAGCTCTATAGCTAATACAATAACTCTTGGAAACATAGCAGCACCCTTTCTAAGTGAGGGGTATGAAAAACACTCCTAATTAAAAATATTCTTTCAAACATTTCCAAATTAATCTGGGGGAGGGGGGGTGGTTATACGTAGGACATATGGTGATGTTATGTGGCTCACACGGGTTTGATCTTGCATAAGTTATTGCAGCAGTTCCAAATTTCATGCTGAGAAAATGCTGATGCCACCTTCCAGGTCTGATGAAAATCAAGGGCATGTAGTTATTCTTGGCTATCCTTTCTTAGGTCTCCCTGAGGCTTGGAGCTGGTGGAAAGAGTCTGGTTCAGTCTACATCTTCTAGCACAAGCAGAGACCAAAGCATGGAGGTCATCTTCCATTTCGCATGTCCTCTCCCCTAATTTGCTCTCCATTTTCCACAGCTGAAGGAAACATGCCCTGTGCTTCTGCTGTGAAAGCAGGGATCTGTTAAAGAAACTAGAAACCTATTTTCCCCTATCTGGGAAATCTATCTCTTTTTTTCCATCTGCTTCTGGCAAGTGAGCTGGGAGAAAAGCTGTTTCTTACCCCCATGGCCTCCGGAAGTCAAGAGAAGAGAGAAATGGAAGAAACAAAAAGCTGAGGGATGAATTAGAAGAAAGAAAAGGAGGAGAACCTCTCCGGGAAAGGGGTGACCTCACGGCTTGCTTACCTGTTTGAGATATAAACGTGCCAGGAGTTCTGGCAGAAGTCGCTTTATAAACTTGCCTCGGTTAGGAGCTCTCTTGATCTAGCTTTATGGGCACGTCACCCTACTGACACAGCTACACTGCCTCACATTTCCCACCGTTATCCCACACCTGCTGCCCTGCACACTCCCAGATTAGCTGAATCTGGAAGAAAATGCAGCGAAGAGAGTCCAAAGCAATGAAAAAAAGCGAAGGGAAAGAGTTCAGCAGAAGGGCAGACACACTAGAAAGATGATGCAGAGAGAGAACTGAAGCAGAGGAAACCCTGACATTAAAAAATTATCAGGATTTGAATATGGAAATTTGAAAAAGGAAAGACTCAGCAAAGTGTCCTCGGTTCCAAGTAGCAGCTGTCAAGTCTCATTTTCTGACCGATTGTCGGAAGAAGACACGGGGGTGCAACGTGTTAGTGAAGGTGTCGGCGTTCAGCCGGCACGAATGCTGAAAGTTGAAGTGACTGCTGCCTTGGCACAAAACCCTGGCTCTCCCCTCATCTGCGTTGTCCTTCTGACGGTTAATCACAAGCGTGGCTCAATGCTCGCCAAAAGCAGTGCGGAGGAGCTCCCGCGCTTAGCTAGGGGTTGAGTCCTGCCGCGAAGACCGGAGCCGTGATGCAGAGCGAAGGAGCTCGCAGGGCGAAGCCTCTCACCTGGGCAAGTCTGAACGACAAACCAGTTTCAGGAACTGGTGGCGAGGGAAACCACAGCTCTTGGCTGGCCCAACGCGATAAAGTAGCTCAGCACCTGCTGCTAAATGTAGGTGTAATTTATCAGGCATACCGGGCAGAGCCTGCATCTCCTTCACCTGTGGAGATGGCCAAAAGTCTCCTGACCTCCATGGAAACATGCTGGTTTGCACCATGCCTCCCTCTCACCCAGTTTTATTCTTGCTCCTCTTAGTGCTGGGTGGTATTTTGCAGGAGTTTTCTGGCTCCTGACGCTCATTTAGGTTGCCAGGTTGTTTCAGCTTTCGGTTATTCTCCTGCCCAGCAACAGAATGGGGCCGTAAAAATTTACTTTCTTGTTTACAGCCACTCAGCAATTTTTAAGAAGAAAAGTGGGAAAAGCCATAAGCAAAGAATCAATGCTTGCATTGAATAGTTAAGCATAAAAGTCATTCTTAAACAATATTTTTATTTCCCTTTTAATGAGAGACCAGAAATACCACTACTGGGTTTTTAAGGCCCATAAGGTGTTAGTACTCTTGTTATCTCGGATGTTCATGGTCTCTCGCACATCGTTTATGCTGGGCATTATTTTTGACAATGCAGTATGGCAAATGCCTGGTCTGGGATTCCTTGGAATGAATAAAAGATTTATAGTGGAAATTCTACAAGTAATATCTTGTTATAATACATTTTTGTGCTAACTGTAAGTGACAAGTGATTGCTCAAACTTGTTGCTGCAGCTACCAGGTTTTCCTCTTTAATCCTATATGAGTTCTACAGAAAAAAATACGAAATACAAGGAGAGCTGTCTTTTCATTTATTTTATCTTGCCTCTATAGGAATATTTTCATGGTGAATTCAATATAATTTGTCCAAAATGTAAATGGAATGTTCAATATATTTTTAACTCAAGCACTGTTTAAACATTAAAATCCTCTTTTGCAAATGCCATTGTGATAGAAGTTCAAGACTTTGCAGGGGCTTATTAACTTAGGGAGAGGAAAAGAGGCCGGTTTTATAGTTAAGACTTGGTTTCAGAGGCTTCACTTCCTCACCCTGCTGCAGGCTTCCCACAGGACCGGGGTGAAGATGCGAATTTCTGTGTGCGTCGTTTCCCCGTCCACGAACGGGATGCTGGGTGCAATGGGTGCTCCACAGTTGTACATGGCAGGGGAACAAAGGGAAATGTTAAAAAAGGCTCGACACAGGTAGGAGAACTGCAGGTGGGCATTGATGCAAATCCTAGAGAGGATGGTGCTATCATAAAAGAATCTGAATTCTTTTTTGTTCGTAATGTGACAACCATATTTTGGGGTCATGAATATAGAGGTGGGGAGCTTTTGTGTACATTAATTCCGCTATCGTCTACATGAAGTTACGAGGCACCCTTTGGGCTGTGGATTAAAAAAATCTTTAAATGAAAGAGGAAAACCGCAATGAAGTTGGAGACTGGTGGCATGGTGACTGCAGATTGCGGTGTATTCGTATCTGCAGTGCAAAGGGGAAAAGGTTGTTGTACACAAACAACGTGGGCGTACTGCCCTGGCATACCAAAGAGCAACGTTTCATGTCACGCAGAGGTTACTACCAAATGTTTCCAAGGAATGTACAAGAACCTCCTCAAGCGTCAACTAACAGCAGACTCTATCCAAACTAAATTTTCATCCCGAGTCCAAGGTCTTTTTGGCAGTTTGTGTCTTGAAGGTTGAATGTGCAGCCCCTCCATCCGTTTTATCACTCTAATCTAAAGACAAGATGTTATCTTTATTACGTGTTTTCAAAACTTGCACAGGATTTTATTGAACTCCTGTATGAGAAGATGAGAGGAAGAGAGAAACTGGCTTGGGTTTTTTGGGAGTAAAAGCAAACTGGAGGAGCACTTGGAGAAAGGGTGTAAAATGGTCCAAGGCGATGTAGCTGATCACTCAGGGAGCGGTGAGCAGCAGCTGAGCAATACCTGGCTCCATGCTCCGTCGGCTTCAGCAAGCCTCTCTGTTCTGGGCTAGAAAAACACTTTCCAATCCAATATCCAGGCAAGGCTCAGGTTCTTTGCTGAGATTGCCAAAGGTGCCCATTTGGGTACCGGCGATGGTCTATGTGTGGATGGCTGCTTACCAGAAATTGCCTTGATGACACCTGCTGTGTCTGTCAGCTTTTATTGCGACCAGATGTAAGTGGATTGAAGCGGTGACACAGGAGTACGAGACAATCTGCCTCTTTAAATGTGATCTTCTGGACTCAATAAAAACTTCTGAACCTTGATCTATCCTTTTGTTAATCATCCTGCAGGTTTCAAGATTCCCGTCTTTCTTTTGGGTTTCTCACTGTGATTTATTCCCACCCATGTCTGTTTTCCACCAGGACAGCTCGCATCTCCATTTGCTTCTATTTTTTCTCCTTTTACATTTTTCTTGTCATCCTTGTTACCAAAATTTTTTTCAAGCAGAAGTGTTTCAAGAGCCATGAGCTTTTCCTTGCTAGCTTGAGTGTTGCAGCAGTGGGTTGTATCGTCATTGTGCCTGGTTCGTTACAACTAAAAGCTGGGCTCAGTGGTTGTACGGATTTATTGGTTTGTAGCCAAAATCAATCTGTGCATATGTTTGTCGTGCTGTGACACAGTTACTGGTTTTTTTAAAGCAGTAGTTTCTCTGAAAACTTGGCTCAGTGTCCTCCGGATGATATCGATTTGCTGTAGGTGAATCTTCCTACGGAGTCCCAAACGCTTGCAGCCCGCCGGCGTCGGGACTGCGCCCGCTCACCGTCGGTGGGTCTGTCTCCGTAGCCCGCTCCTGCTCTCAGGTCTCTTCTCGGAGCCCGATCTGTGGCTCAGATGCAGAAACGATGGCCCAGATTTCTCAATCCCCACATTGTTTCTGCTCTCTCATTCGCATCTTGTAAGTCTGCCTTTGTGGACAACAGAAAAGAGCAGGCGAGGCAGCGGGTTAATGAGGTTCGCCTTCCTCATCAAGCAGGCTGCAGAACAGCAGTTTTTGCAAAGCAGCAAATGCCACAGTGTTGCCCTTGCTCTTGGTTTCATCCCTTTGCAAATCCACGGTTTTGTCATTAGGAAAACCACCATCTCTTCACTTCGCTTCCAGACTGGTATGGGTGCATGCAACGAGAGCTGCCATCAGGCTTGTCTGCCGAGGAGCCGCTGCCGTGGAGCCATCTCCGCGGGCGGTAGCTGAAAGACAATTACGTGTAGGTCATAGCTGGCTCGTTCTTGGCTTCTCAGAGACGTTCAACGGGATATCAGCTGCCTTCCTCAGGCAGGTGATTCTGAATATATCACAGTAACCTCGCGGTGGATATTTCTCTATTTGTTCGGCTTCTGAGAGAGGCTGAAAGCGCTGCTGGAAATGCACTTTAGCCAAAGATTGTTTAGGTCAATTGTTCCTTCTGGTATTAAAGTTATGAATCATCTTGGCATCAAGGTGTGACCTTGCCTCTTGACACTATTATGTCACCAAAAAGAAGGCAGAAATGGAAATAGGAAGATGATTGCAATAAATTTCTCACCACTGATATAATGTCTCGTGTGCACTAGGAGTATTGTACTCATAAACCTCATCTGCCTTGGCACAGATCCACCCTAAACTTTGTTTCTACTAATGAAATCCTTCTTTTATTCTAGCACAACTTTCTCGGCATCGTAAACCACTTGCTGGAATGAGTTCTCTGAAGTGACAGTGCAGGGATTTCCATCCAAACCCGATACAGGCAGTCCGAAAAGCTGCGCTCCAGCAGTCCGGAATCCCTGCAGCAATCATCTTTCCAAACATGATGTTTTGATGTTGATTTTCCAGAGGGGGTAGAGTACAAAAACATTTGAAAAATCTGAAGTGTAAGTAACAGTGAGGGAATAAACGTGGATGAAGATGTGAAGATGGAAACTCTTGGATGAAGAGTTAGAGTGCACCCTCAGCAAGTTTGCTGATGACACAAAACTGGGAGGAGTGGTGGATACACCGGCCGGCTGTGCTGCCATTCAGACAGACCTGGACAGGCTGGAGAGCTGGGCAGAGAGGAACCTGATGAGGTTCAACCAGGGCAAGGGCAGGGTCCTGCACCTGGGGAGGAACAACCCCATGCACCAGTACAGGCTTGGGGCAGACCTGCTGGAGAGCAGCTCTGTGGAGAGGGGGACCTGGGAGTGCTGGTGGGTGACAGGCTGACCATGAGCCAGCAGTGTGCCCTGGTTGCCAAGAAGGCCAATGGGATCCTGGGGTGCATCAACAGAAGTATGGCCAGCAGGTCGAGGGAGGTTCTCTTTCCCCTCTACTCTGCCCTAGTGAGGCCCCATCTGGAGTACTGTGTCCAGTTCTGGTCTCACCAGTTCAAGAAAGATGAGGAGCTACTGGAGAGAGTCCAGTGGAGGGCTACGAGGATGATGGGGGGACTGGAGCACCTCTCCTACGAGGAGAGGCTGAGGGAGCTGGGCTTGTTCAGCCTGAAGAAGAGAAGGCTGAGAGGGGACCTTAGAAATGTCTATAAATATCTCAATGGTGGGTGTCAGCAGGACGGGGCCAGACTCTTTCCAGTGGTGCCCAGTGACAGGACAAGGGGCAACGGGCACAAACTGAAGCAGAGGAAGTTCCAGATGAACATGAGGAAGAACTTCTTCCCTCTGAGGGTGACAGAGCCCTGGCCCAGGCTGCCCAGGGAGGCTGTGGAGTC
>Ga0065711_1005985_pt1 | contig 21030 bp, 9 predicted proteins | sample Hoacrofraction12_FD_59098 | JGI IMG/M metagenome (GOLD analysis project Ga0065711, IMG submission 59098) | Hoatzin crop microbial communities from Cojedes, Venezuela - Epithelial fraction 12 v2 (version 2) | ecosystem: Host-associated > Birds > Digestive system > Esophagus > Crop | place...
GCCCCGCCCGGCGGGAGGGGAGGCCTCCGGGCCTGCGGCCGTGCCGGCTGCCGTGTCCCCCCTCCGCCCTACCCCCTCCCTGCTGGCGTCTCCGCTGCGCTCCGCAGGGCAGCCCTGCCCGCCATCGCCTGCGCGGGAGGTTTTCTCTCTCCCGGCAGTTTGCAGCCGTTGTGCCGCCCGTAAGGGGCGCGCAGGAAGCGCTCGGGGGAAAAGAACCAAACCAAACCCCCAGTCCGCGCTCTGTAGGCTGGGGCCTTGCGGTGCGAGGGGTGTCTCCGTGTCTGCGGGCTCTGACAGCGCCTGGGCGCTGATGCTGTCGCTGCTGAGGAGGAATTGACCCAAGGCAACTTGCCTGTGAGGCAGCGTCTGCAGGCACGGAAATGATCTGTGGGAGGGTGGTCTGTACTCTCTTAAAGCTGCCACGCTCGTACCCAGTGAATTAAGGAGATGGATCCTACGTAACATCAAGCTAACGCTTAAATATGCAGAATTGAAAAAATCTGGGTTTGAAAGTGAACAATTTTTTGTTTGAATCTTCAGATAATGTGATTTGGAACATTGGTTGCTGCTTTGCCTGAAAATTCTATGTGCATGAATAACAGTAATCGAAGTTTTAGGTCTTTGTATGAGCTTGCTGAATTTTTGTGTGCTCTTGTCCACGTAGTTGATGTGGACATAAACGTTTTAGGCCCACATCAGAAGTCGAAGTGTTGCCAAAACCAGTAGTGGCGGAGACTTGACCCGCTTTCATTGACCTCTAGTTTGTAGGAAGTTTGTGGGGTTTTTTTATCTTTTAATAGGTTTGACAGGAGGTACCAGGAAGTTTCTTTTCACAACTCTATACACAATTAGAAAGAGAACTGGTGTTCTGAGTGGCAGCTATTAGAAATCTCATTTCACAACTGATTATTTGGGAACTGGGGAAGGAAGCGTGGCTCTGCGTCTGTAAGTTTGAACTGCGATATGTTCTAGTTGCCCACTTTTCGGAAGCGTGAACAAGAGCTCTGGTATTGTAGTTGGATTCAGGGAAATGTGTTTCAGAGTGCAGGGAAACAACAGTTATTAACAGTATGTCTACCATAACTTTTTTTTCCCCCCCTACTATTTTTATCAGAAAATTTGCAGGGTTTTGGATAGGGAGGGGCTGCAGGGTTCACCTGTGTGGGCAAAGCTGTTGAACTGCCCAGAACAGGTCACAGCTGGATCCAGCTGTCTGTGGCACTGATGAAAACAACTGATCATACACCAAAATTTAAAACGGAGGAGTTCATGATACCTGTGCTCAAATACAGTTAACAAAGAGCTGCTGCCACCTGGGGTAGGAGATGCTGAAGGGGGGGCCTGAGTCCAATCCACATGGAAAAGGAGGGAAGCTGACAGCAGGAAGGCAGGAGACCACGCTGACATTGGCACAGGACGGTTCATGGCCTCTCCAAACTGCTCACCCCTTCAGCCCCCTCAATTCTTAAACCCTTTGTGCCCAATATGCTACCTTAAGGTGGCTTTTGAAGAAAGAAATTATGCCACTAAGATGCTTGTGCTTTGAATTTGTCGTAATAATAACAATTGTTTTTTTTCTATTCCCCACAGAAGAATATAGTAGTCAAAAATGATGTAAAGATGGACAAAGACGGTCTCACTGATCTTTATATTCAGCATGCCATTCCCCTGCCTCAGCGTGACTTACCGAAAAGTAGATGGGGGAAAATGATGGAAAAGAAAAGGCAGCAAAATGAGTTGAAAAGTGAGAATAAGAGGTAATTTAGCTTTTATTGGGCTAGACTTGGAGAATTTAGGACAATGCATTTAGTTTAATCTTTGTTTGCCTGATTAATGAAACTTGTACGTTGGACATTGCTACAGTTTACAGAGAATGCCCCCCAGGGATGAGGCCTCCACAGCTTCTCTGGGCAACCTGTTCCAGTGTTTCACCACCCTCATAGGAAAGAATTTCTTCCTTATATCTAGTCTGAGTCTACCCTTTTTTAGTTTAAAACCATTACCCCTCATCCTATGGCTACAGCCCTACTGAAGACTATGTCCCCATCTTTCTTATAAGCCACCTTCAGGTACTGGAAGGCTGCAATAAGGTCTCCCCACAGCCTTCTCTTCCCCAGGCTGAACAGCCCCAGCTCTCTCAGCCTTTCCTCACAGGAGAGGTGCTCCAGCCCTCGGATCATTTTTGTGGCCTGCTCTGGACCCGCTCCAACAGCTCCATGTCCTTCTTGTGCTGAGGGCTCCAGAGCTGGATGCAGGACTCCAGGTGGGGGTCTCACCAGAGCAGAGCAGAGGGGCAGAATCCCCTTCCTCGCCCTGCTGGCCACGCTTGTTGTGATGCAGCCCAGGGTATGGTTGGCCTTCTGGGCTCCGAGCGTACATTGCCAGCTCATGTTTTGCTTCTCATCAACCAGTGCCCCCAAGTCCTTCCCAGAGCTGCTCTTGATCTCTTCATCCCCTAGCCTTTTTTGATACCAGGTTGTTGGTACATTTTGAAATACTTTATAGTGAAGAAAAATTAGTTATTTTTTGTTTCACCATAGAATTGTTAAATAATAATATTTACAGTGTTTAAGAAAAGTATCAAAAGCACGTTTAATTATGCTTTGCTTCCTGAACAGGGTTGGTCTACTCTAAAGTCAGGGGTGTATGCTGGAGCTGTTTTGCGTGCCCAGTTCGAAACTAACACCTGCTTTTGGGAAGAAACATTCTGCCTTGTTTATAAAACCTTTCTGTTTGTATTTGATCATAAAGCAAAATCTTCCTCAGTAGATAATATTACTGAATCTCTTCTCCTGCTGACCTTCCCCCTGCCTAAGACTTTGATATGTTCTGATTTAGCTTCAGCAGTAAATGCTAAAGGAAAGGTGGATGGAATTTCTCATAATAGTTTTGCAGTGTTACAGCTTGTTGATGTCGTGTGTCTGTATTAGCTTTACTGAAGTTTCTAACTAGGAAGAGGTAAACCAATTCTGTGATTTGTTTTTTTTTTTTTTTTTTCCTAGTGTAAAAAATATTTGGCAGTGGCTAGGATGCCGAGTTGTCTTGTTAAGTCAAGTTAGGGGTTTTTTTTCCCCCATATGCATAAAAGGTTATAGTACCTTCCTTTGTTTACAACTGGCAACTTGAGGATGAAAGCATGAGGTTAGTGTTTCAATAATAATAAACTGTTGGTGTGCTGAAACAAGTGCAAAATAGTTTTTTTTCAAATAAAGATAGCAGGCTGGATGTTTTTGAGAGAAGGAGGCAATGTTAATTTTTAGATGGTAGAATGGCTTCATGTGGAGTTTATATGTAGGATAAGTTTAGGTGCTCTTGTTTTGGTACACTAAAATTCAATAATGGTTAAACCTGTGTAGTATTTTCTGGGAAATAGTAGGTAAAAGGATATATGTTTAATCTGCCGGTCTGCTTTTCTTTACTAGTTGCTCTTAGCGCTTAACATCTAGCATTCTAGGCGTAGTGTTTTACTCTGTTGTTAGACAGTTCTAAGATTTTCCAGCAGTTACTGGTTTGCTTGTATTACATCTTTCATACTTAACAAATATGCTGGCAAAATACTGTCTAGAAAAGTTAATCTTTTACTGCGAGTATTACTAGCCCCATAGAAATGGGAGAAAGGGACTTTCAACACTTTCAGTAAGTAAAAGTTGCCCAGAGAGAACTTCAGTTTTAGTGCATTGACAGAAAGAATCAAGGAAGTGCAATCATCTTTTTGGATGTTAAAATATTACACTTTCCCTCATAGTTGTGTGCACCACTGAAGCAGACCTGGCACAGTGCCTCTGCACGAGGGGGAAGTAGAACTTGGCATTGTTTTTTTTGAAAACAAATCAAAATTCCTAAGTATTGTGTGTCTGTAAGTTACGTGCAAGTCAGAGATGGGAACTAAGTGTGCTGTTAGTTCAGTTTGGAAGTCGGATAAACTGACTGATTGTGTCAACAGCAGGAGCTTTCTGATGGGTTCCTCTGTGGAAAGCGCAGCTTCATAACATGTGCTGGAACTAATTGGAGACTTGATCAGCACAGCTCAGTAAGTGTTTGCATGCCTCTAGTAGTTACAGATAGAAGGTAAAAACACATTGAAACTTAAAAGTCAGTGTTGAAGATAGTGTTTAGCTTTACTGCTGGTGATTGATGGCGTGTCCTAAAAGACTTGCTGTATGTCAGCTGAGCTGCAGTGAAGTGTTATACCTAATAATGCAATCAAATATCTGAGGACACAGATGATGGTTTGTGTATCTTATTACTGAAAATTTGAGCTTGCAGATAATCATATCAAATAAAACCAAATACAGTCTATCCAACTTCAAATATTTCAGAAAGTATTTGCGTTCAGGGACAGTTAATTTTGTAGATCTGTAAGACAATCTTGCCTGCTGGAAGAAAGAGGATGGTATGAATCTCAAAATGTATATGTAGTTTCTGAAGTGCCATCGAGTCTGAAGACTCACCTGCAAACTGTCTTGTCTCCAGGAGCACTGTGGCTATGCATGCTCAGAGCTGTGGCCTTGGCAGAGCTCATCATTTCTCCTTAATCACCCAAGAGGCCGCTTTGGCATCCTCTGAGAACTGCTAATGCACCAATAATACTGAGCTCAGTGTAAAAAATGGCGCTTCTGACCAGTTTCAGACAGAGAGGTGATCACCTGCCTGTTTTGGTAACGTGAATGTTTAGGATAATCGGGGTGGGAGCTAAAACCTACGCTTCTGTTTTTAGGGTGCTACCTGAAGTACCAGGCTAAGCTGGACAAGAGTAGGAGCATTTTTCATTAAATTGTCCTCATAAACGAGAGCTGCTCAGAGGACATCCTGACTAAACGGGTAGTCATGTGGAACAGTGGAAACCCAGATTGCTCATGTAGAGAAGCTTTTGCTTCCTGTAGTAAATCTTATATTCTTTGCCTGTAAACAGCAGGATTAGAGCATGCCCTCTGTCCACCCTGGCCCAAAGTGTGGCTAGAACGTTCCTCTAAGATTGTAAGAGATGTGCATTGAATTCTAAGTTTCACAGAGAGTGTCCTGCAGGAGGGGTCATGATCCCAAAATGGTTCTTTTCAGCTGTTAGCTAGCATCAGTGTCCTCACTCAGAAGACTGCTGGCTAACATGAGTCCTGCTCTGAAGCTTTTAAGCTGCCTGTACTTTATATAAGGAAAGTGAATGTCACACCCAAGGTTCTGTGTTCTTCTGTGAGCCATGTATCTAAAAATTAGATGTGACGGTTCTCGGTGGTACAGCATCCAAGTTTCTTTTGGAGCTTTCCGAAAGTGTTTCTCTGGGAAAGTTATCTATATTATAGGATGTGGTCATTTGTACAAGTGCTATGGTTCTAAAATACAGTTTAGAATAAATAAACTCCTAGAACTGCAGTTATTTCCTGACTTACCAGTCCTCACCAAGCTGAATTAAAAAACAAAAAATCTTCATTGGAAAAGCGGACTCCTTATGTTGAGGAAGGTGACTGAAAAAAGGTATAAATTTTTTTCTTTTGCATAGCTTGTAAACTAGCTTTCTAAAAAGGCTTCTGGGGAATGTGTTCTGTGTCGGGAGTGCTGAATAAAATCTTGGACAAAGCCAAAGTGAGCAAAAAGTACCGTGTTTTATTTTTGAAGCGTGTCAGCTTTTTAGACTTTTCAAGTGAAATTATACTCCTTAATTTAATGGATGTGTTAAGTACTGCCATTATGTCAGTGGTATTTAAGTGAAACAACATGCCTGGCTGAGCACTCGTGGTCTTGGAAGCTAATCTCGTTTTGTAGAAGCTCTGCTAGAAACAGCATCTGCTGTAGATACAAGCAAAAGAGTTGTGTGTGATCTCTTGACAAACAAGTCCCAATTGAATTGAAGGTCTCTCTTTGTCTCTATCGATTCTGAGAACCTGATGAATAGAAAAAGAGGAGGACTATGTGACATAAATTGTTGTGATCAGGTAGTAATGTAGAAGCAGATCTGGATAAGAGCTGAAACCACTGGTCTGGGCAGAAATTGTGTAAACAATGTGTAATTTCTTAATACGTGAGGCTTAGCAGCAGCTACTAATCTAGTGTTATTCCAAGTCAAACAAATGGACTCTCTGCTTGCAGCTATTTTAAAGTCTGTTGAGATACCTAACAGCATTATTGTCAAATTAATTAATTACAAGTTAATGAATATATTTAATTGTTGAAAACACTATAGTTCAACTTTTATTCCTCTGTTTAATATGAGATGATGAAACAGTAAGTGTGTACTGAAAACTGAAGTATCTTAACAGGAATATTATATAACTTACTGGTGGTTTGGTGTTTTTATTTGTTAAATCTGCGCTTTCCAAACATTTTGTCATTCTTGAGCAATGCTTTTTTTAAAACTCTAAATTCATGTAGAGTGAGCTATACTAGCTTTGTGCTTTATTTTTTGGCAGTCAGGATGTTTCCTGATACTAGTGTTTTAATATTAGCTTGATGGTATTCCTTTTTCATGAATCAGTTGTTAGTAAATTGGCCATCTCTGACTACACATAGGCTTAAAGGCACAAAATATTAAAAAAAGTGATAAAATCAGCCTAGGGTTCCTATTCAAAGACAGCTTATTTTGAAAACAGGTATGCTTTTTTTGTTCAACGTTTTCATTCCCTTGTCTAACAGTCCTTTAGACTATCAATAAGAGTGGAAGCAGGGAGATCTAGAAGCATGAGAACATTAGATGCTGTTCTTGTAGGTAAGGTGGCACATGTTTTCTCAAATACACACGTTTTGAAATATTTAACAGGTGTTATCTCTTTAGTTACTCTGGAATAGCTACAGTGGTATAAGGGTCTTTGGTCGTGCAACTGTATTTGTCTGCCTAGAAAGTTCCTCGCATAACCCTCTTCGCTGGGCAATACAACCCTCTGCCCCCCTCCCCCTAATATTTTGTAGTCAATTTCTGTTGCCCAAGTTTGGAGCAGCTAAGAGCTTAGAGTTCGTATTTTGGGATATATTTTTACTTTTGGCAAGGTTAAATTCGTTTTCGCTACTCATGTCTTGGATATGCTATTTTTGGACCATCTGGCTTGTGTTTCTGAGAATTTCACGATTTGTATTTTCAGTGTTGCAATGGTGGAAGGTTTAAGGAAACGACCATTAATTGTATTTGATGGCAGTTCAACAAGTACAAGCATAAAGGTGAAGAAGACGGAGAACGGAGCTGCTGATCGCCTAAAACCTCCTCCAGCTGGAAGCACCACCAACACTGTTAGAAGATTATCAGTACCTTCAAATGCCTCAACATACATTTCAGCCTCCAGTTTATCAGAGGACACTAAGCTGGGATTGAGGGATAAGGAGGCTAAGCAGAACAATGTTTCAAAGACTAACAGCAGTGTGTTGGCTGGTCTGAAGACGTACCCTTTGTCTCCAGTAGCAGGAACTACTGTTGTGAAGTTAAAGAGAGCTGTTCCAAAAGAAGAATCTGATTTGCCGGTATGTACATTCAATGTCTTGTTTTGCAGCTTTTTCTTTAATTGAAACTTGTGGGAGCCAAAACTAGACCCTTGTAAGAGTTTTCAGGATTATTTCATTTTGGAGTAATAGTAGAGTCTTTTTTTAGAAACGGGTGAAAGAGTAGCTGGTTTGGGAAAGATGAGAAGGAAAGAAATGAAGTACTTTGTACTTGTCCATAGGAAACCTCTGTGTGAGAGAGGCAGCTTTGTAGAAAACATGCATGTAATTTTGAAGTGAGTAAGTAGGTAATACTTAAGGTAGCAGTCAAATAAAACACAAACAAAATGATCCTACTGGTAGGTCTGAGAGAGAACAGGTATTATAGAACAACATGAACAGCCTTAAAGGGAGAACGAGGTCTGTTTTCTGTAGTGGGGAAGAAAAAAATGGAATGATAACATTTGTAACAATCACACTTGAATGGTTGAGTAGGACAAGCTTTCATTTGTCAAAGTGAAGGAAGAGATGTTACGGGAACTGAAGTGAGATGCTGAGAGCTGTAGAGTATGTCCTTAGAGGAAGAACACCATCTGTTTTAAATCTCACTTAGGAAATGGCAAGCTGGAGGAACTGGATGTGAAAATCTGGAGAGCTGCCTAGATCATGGGTCTGAATGAGAAGCCGTAACAACAAACCGGGCTAGCTGAAGTGAGAGGCCAAAGTTTGAGTGCTCATTTTGAGCCATGGTAATCTTTATCAGGTACCTGCGCTTCTAAAAGACAATGAGAAAGACATGCTGAGATCTTGAATGGAAGGGTGCTGTTCTCAAGTAGAAGACTGATGGCTGAGCTGTTAACTGTCAAGGGAAATAGTTATCTTCTTTCTGCAAGTTAGATTCAGCTGCAAGCAAATTTTCTGCAGAGAAGCAAACTACACTAGAGATGGGGACAGAAAGAGGGTGATGAGCTGAAGTGAGGAGAGGAGAGCTAAGGCAGGATATGTTGAGTTCAGGAGGGTATATCTGTGAAAGTGTAGGTAATGGTGCTGAACGTGGCTGCCAGTTGCGGAGAAACATAGAACAGTGGGTATTTTTGACAAAGATGTGATTAGTCTTTAAGGGCTTGACAGTAAGCAAGGAGCAACGGGTCATCTCCTCTTTGAAATGCTGCGAGGTAGGGGTAAGTCATATATTTGTGTTGCATTCCTTCGTGATACAAATGAAGAAATTTTCACATTTCCACTGGAATACGGGAGTATCTGGAATCAGTCTGGGCTTCAAAGGAAGAAGCAGGAATATCTGTTCTCAGTTGAACTGCAGGGGGAGCTTTAGATGTGCAATGTGCAGTTACATTGATTAAAATTTTCCCAGGACACCAGACCTAACTTCTGTTTTCTCAGTATTTGCCTCATGAAATGCTTTCTATTAATCTCTTTTTTTAAAAATCCTTTCATGAAAGAATGGAGGTGATAACCTGGCTATGTGGATTGGTAGGTTTCGTCAGACTTCTGTTAAACCTGAATACCTAAACACGTGGCTGTTCTGAAAGACAGCTTTAGCAACTTTTTCAAGCATCATGACTGAAGCCCTGAATCAAATTTATGCTGGAAAGATGTGTTTCCTACTACTGGTGTCACCAACTTATTTTAGTATTTAGAACTCTGCCAAGCGTTGGCCAGATCTGAACCTACAGAGCTTTTGACACTTGTTTAGTATGTACCTCACAGCTTCCTCATATTTAATTTAAATGTTTTATAGACACAGTGATGAACAATTTAAGTCACACTGTAGAACTGACACTCAGAAGCTGTGCCCTCTGACACTTGGCTTTCTATCTTAGCCACATTTTATGTTTTTCAGGTTAATACAGGTAAGTTCAGTCGTGTCTTGGTTAATGTCGGTCAGACACATTTGAAGTTATGTGTGTGTGTTGTATGAATGTTGCTTTCCTGTCTGAGATTAGAGAACATGGTATTGAATAATAAGTGATATAGCCAGGAAGAATCAGTATACTTGGCAGATGAGCCCTGTAGAGTGTAAATCCTGGTGTATTTTTAGTATAATGACAGTAATGACAATTGCCTTTTCAAGCAAGTGACGGTTCTTTGACTTTCAAGAAAAACTAAAGTTCTTGTGCTGGATAGCACAGAAGTATCCCTCTGATCCTTGGGTCTAATGCCCTTAAACCTCTCAGTGGTTGCAATCCAGGATTGCTGTAAATAAATTAACACTGAAACTGTCATGAGAGATCTCTAGATTGTGCTCCCCTAACTAGTGTGTTGCAGAATGTTCTTGAAAACTCATATACCTGTCTTTACTCTGCTTGTGTGAACTATTAAACCTCTAATTTTCCAGATTATTTTCCTTATCTTAAATGGTGAAAGGTAGTTATTTCACCACTTCAATCTCCCATTGTTTTACTTTGGGCTTGCTTGATTTTTTTCGGGTTTCTTGGGGCGGGACTTGACAGATGAGTTCATCTGTGGCTTTGGCAATTATTTCACTGTTTTATACGGGTCATGACAAAGGAAAGCCAACTTCTAATTCTTTTTCTAACGTTTTTACTATTTGACAAAAGTAAGTTGGTTTCTTAGTTGTATGTTAGTTTTTTTATAGAATCATAGAATCATAGAAAGTTTTGGATCGGAAGGGATCCCTAGAGGTCATCTAGTCCAGCCCCCCCGCAGCGAGCAGGGACACCGCTGACTAGATCAGGTTGCTCAGAGCCCTGTCCAACCTGGTCTTGAATGTTTCCAGGGATGGGGCCTCCACTACCTCTCTGGGCAACAGGTTCCAGTGTTTCACCACCCTCATTGTAAAGAATTTCTTCCTTATATCCAGCCTAAACCTACCCTGTTTTAGTTTAAAACCGTTACCCCTCGTCCTATCACTGCTGTCTCTACTAAAAAGATTGTCCCCATCTTTCCTATAGGCTCCCTTTAAGTACTGAAAGGCTGCAATCAGGTTTCCCCGCAGCCTTCTCTTCTCCAGGCTGAACAAGCCCAACTCTCTCAGCCCGTCCTCATGGGAGAGTGCTCAGGAGAAGCTCAAGGAAAGTACTAGCTTTCTAGATAGCAACTTCTTTGGGATGGAAATCATTATATAGTTTATCAAGTGTTGATGTTTGTATTTAGTAGCAAAGCCTTTAAGGGTTCAAGACCTTGTCTAATATTTAAAGGCCTTTAACATCTAAGTTGACTTAACTGAGAGCTGAATATAACCTCTGAATATAAGGCAGATAATGAGAGGTTTAGACAATCTTAGCTGTAAGGGACTTCCATCTCTTTTCAGTTGTTTTACAATGCAATGTGACACATTATTACTAATCTAGACAGTTCTTAGAGGTGATTGAAATCTGATACTTTTTTTCTCATTTGCTATTTTTAAGCAATAATTTCATAACCTTGTAGGAATCTCCTGCCTGATTCTGGGAAAGAGTATGGAAGTAGTGAGGTGAGAGACTAAACAATTTAAGGAAAAACAAATATTTGAGGGCCAATAGCTCCATTTAAATGCATGTAGCTCCATTTACACTAACTGATTTTTAAGCATTGCAGTTATAGCACATCAATGCTGGTAACTTGGAAAAAATGCTTATGCTTATATTAGCAGAAGAAAACACAAGGGATGTATTCCAGTGGGTACTTTCCATTATGCATCAGCCAAACCTGGGAGGAGATCCCTTCTCATTGAGTATTTTGTTTTAGTATGAGCTACAATGTTGACAACAGCTATTTAGTATCACAGAATTTTTATTTAGTTTAAAAGTAAAATTGACTTTGGTATGAGTGTCTCATGATGCTTCATAGATTTCTGCTGCACAACAGCCATTAGTAGCTTTGTAACTTTTTAAAATAGTGATCACCTGTTTATTTTGAACTTGATATAATTCTCTTTCAGTGATTATTATGTCAGGTTTACATGATCAGAGAAATATATAGTAATAGAAATTTTATGACTATCAAATTGTGGTGTCAATACCTCTAGTGCCTTTTGTCAGTAAAAGATATTCTTCTGTGAATTTTTTTTTGTTGTTGTTCTCATGAGCTACTGGCTGCCTCTGTATAACATGAAGCATGTGATTATGGAGAGTGAGATTCTCTAGTCCTTTGAACGCTTTTTTCCTTAAGAGCTGCTTTTGAGGCATATTCACTGTTACTGATGCAGATAATTCTTCACCTCTGTCAGCAAAAGCACTTGTATATAGATTGAGAGACAATCTTGTCTGTCTCGCTGAGCATCATCAGTAGGGTCACCTTGTTTCCATTTCTGATTATTTGCCGTTAGCATTAATCTGTGAAGTAGAAAGAACATTGCCTGGTGGGGCAGCTGACACAGAGGAAAACCTTTTTACTTTTAAAATGAGGAAAATATGAAAGTAAGGGAAATGTGAACATGGGTTATTAGGAACTGTAGTAATACCACTTTCATAGCTACTGTGCTGACAGTAAACTTCTTCCTGCACTGATTTGCAGTATGATTGAATTTGGTGAAGAACATACATTACACTGAAAAAAACCCTGAAAATTCTCCAAAAATATGGAGCTGTCATTCACTTATTTTACTCTCTCCAATGTGAGGAGCTTCCCTGGCTGCTGCTGTGTGGGAGAGAAGTCCTTGTCCAGGAGGCACTTTTGGTAAATGCTGTCTGGATTTCTGCTGCTTAACCTCACCCAAATAGCAGTTTTGGAAGTCATCAGACACACCTCAGTATTGCTATGGAGGACGCATTTTTCTCCAGTCAATACCACGTATGATCTGATACCAATTGGGAAGTGCGTTGGGTGGAAACATTTCACCACCATGATGCGATATGCTGTATGGAGTTGTGGCAGGTCCCCCTTGGAGCTGGCTGGCACTGGCTCTATTGGAAGTGAAGCCATCCCGGTAGCCCCCCTGCTACCAAAACCTTGCCACACAAACCCAATACACATGCCGACCAGAGTTCTAGCTATGATTGGCCTCCACTGAGGTTGGTGGCAGCTGAGAACTTGCAGGAGACACTTGACCACATCCCTTATCCACCACATGTGTATTCAACCTTTGCCAACATTCTTACTTTGGGTCAATCCTTTAAAAGAATTATCGGGCTTACAAATTCTTCACAGGCCCAAATCTGGACATAATCCAGGGGTTAGTTTAGGTGTATGCCTATTTAATATAAAAGAAGTTTCCACTGGGATATACTCTTTCCCCTAGACGAATGCCGGTTTACACTTCATGTACTGTAAAGGACTTGGCTACATGAAGGTGGTCAGGTGGGGTAGCTGTGAAAGTGTTGCACTCTTCTGTGTGATCTTAAGGTTGCAAAGATAACTTGCACTGTGAATTTTGAGATTTTTCTCTCTCCTACTCACAGCTATATGTATTGCAGAACATAAAAATATTGTTACTTACTTAGAACTTATCCCATTATCTTCTGTTCTGAATATCTTGAAAAGCCAGCAAATATTCAGACTCATTCTCCTAGACATGGAAAACATGAGTTTTAAACCTGCTGTGCTGAGTTCTGGCTATCTTAAATTCCACTTATAATTCAGTCTCCACATAGCAGTGCTACCAGTTCTAGCAGTATTCTTATTTTAGGCATGTAGTCTCTATCTATAAGTCATGGCTGAAGCATTAGACCAAAAAATATGTTTTTGTAACATGCAAGAACTTGAAAACAAACAAATTAAAAAAGCCAGCCCCCAAACAAACAAACAATAGAAAAAAACACCAAGCAGTAGAATGGATATCTCTTTCGGGAAAATGAAGTGCTAATAATTCTTCTTCTTTGCTTCTCTAACTGTGAAAAGAGATTACTGGTTTGAGCCTGACCCAAGTCAAAACAAAAGCAGGAATCTTCCCTGAAAGTCCAGGGTCACCTGGATCAGGGATCAGAGCTCTGAGGGTGACGGAGCACTGGCACAGGCTGCCCAGGGAGGTTGTGGAGTCTCCTTCTCTGGAGATATTCAAGACCCGCCTGGACAAGGTCCTGTGCAGCCTGTTGTAGGTGACCCTGCTTCGGCAGGAGGATTGGACTAGATGACCCACAGAGGTCCCCCTTCCAACCCCTACCATTCTGTGATTCCACATCTAAGATAAAGTTAGGCGTTTAAATTCTGGCATATAGTTATAGCTTATCACATTATTTCAGACTGTTTTACCACATACCCTCTATTTCAGGTGTTTTCATGTTACATTTGCTATTCTTCTATTCACTGGGATATAAACAAAATACAGTCTTTGTGGCTTTTTTGAAATCTGAAGAAGCTTATGTAGGTTACCTACTATACAGAAATGCTCAAGCAATATTAAGTAATCTAGTTCAGCTACTTCCATCTAAACTCGGAGTGTCAATCAGTAACTCTTTTTCTTCAGGTTATTGCTGCATGCAGTCACATTTGTATAAGGAAATGTTACTGTTCTGAGGAACCATTGTAACCTGAGTTAGAGGCTTTAAGCAAATATCGTTCCCTGGGGCTTATTGAGTACAATACAAAGCATACATCCAGGGCTCTGTGGTGCTTTCTTATAGTAGAATCATTTCCTAATAGATTGAGGAATGGATCATGCTAATTTTCTTTTTAGTGCTTCTTTGGAATGTCTTTCCACTGAAACATAGTCTATGCTTCATTAGTGTAATGTTGCTTGTTTCTGCTGGTGATAGTCCTAAAATAAGATGGGAATAGTACACAAAGCTACAACATGCCCTTGAGCAAGTTGTGTCAGTTTTGAATGGTCTTCACAAGTGCAGCCTGTGGCCTTATCTGCAGTAGGGTCTATCTACATCTTAACTACTTTATATGGCTTTGCAGTGTTCAGCTAACTAGATCACTGGAGCTGTTTTCACCTGGTACATATCAATAGCATGTAGTATCCTTTCTGTTTTGCTCATTAGAAGGCTTTGTTGCAACAAGGCTACAAGTTCTTTAATGTGTAGGTTCTGCGCTTCCTACAGGGCTTGTAATTGAAAAGAGTCACGTAGTTACAACACTTTCAGAGAAGGAATTGCCTGTCTGATAATAAATGAATCTCCTGAAGCTATGTGTGTCTCTAAAAGATCTGTACTGATCTGGAAATGACTGTTTCAGCGTTGTTATATTTTATATTGGAAAAAATCAGGGAAACTGCTTTGGTAGCTCAAAGAACAAGATCTCTGTATTTCAAACTACAACATGTATTTTTATTTTGGTTGTTTTTTTTTTTTTCAGCACCCTTATGCTGTGCCAGTGACTGTAAACTACCTCATGTCACAGTTTTTAGTACACAGCATAGGTTTCAGTAGAGCCTTCAGAGAGAAACCACTAGGTAAAAGTTCTAGTTAATTGCTTTCTGTAATGTCATTCAGCTTAGTTTGTACTGAGAGTATTACACAAAATATTCATATATAAATAGGGATAAAGTTGTTTATACATCAGAAAAATTTCTCAAATTAATGCCTTTGCTATTCTGAGATAACTATAGCATAGGCAGGGAAACACCTTTTTTCTTTTTCCTGGGGTGTAAAGTTTTGTTATTTCAAAGTACAAAACTTCATACTTACAGAAACTCCTCTTGGATTGTTTCCCTTGGTTAAAAAGTTTCATTTAGTTGTTGCATTTGTAGGGATAATTTTCCAAATTCCTTGACCTGTTATTTTGCTTCATTGTTTTCTTTTAGAGTAGAAGATCTTACTGCCCTTTGGCTGTGTCTACACAGCTCATGTTAGTGTCCGACTCCTTTCCTATACATGCCATAGGCAAACAGTGGCTGTGGTTTCTATTAGAAAAAGTTCAGTTGGACTCTGCACCACTGATGGAGGCTGTTTGCGCTGAAATTATCGTGGCATCTCTACTGATCAGCTGTAATGAAATGAAGCTGTGTTTTACTTCACTGAAATCTTGTGTGTATTGTCCAAGTTTGACCAATGTTTTCCATCCTTTGATAAAAATTCTGTATATGAAATCTATGTTGAAATGAGATGAAAGGCAAAAGTACTCTTGCACTAAAACCAAGTTCCATCCTCTTACAGGCAGCATTATGGATCAAGTAGGTCGAATTGCTGTGGGAAAGCCTTTATTTTTTTCTTTGACCCTTTAGTGTGAGGCTTTTATGTGCTTCTAACTGGTCAGCTTGGTATTGCACACCGAGTGATTTTTAGAGCATAAGTTTCTTTAAACTTGTGTGAGGTCCTCTATCGTTTTTCTCACAGCGGTAGCCCAGGTTGTTGCCTCATTTTAAATTGAGGCTCAAGTTGTCTACATTTTACTTATTCTTCTCTAGCCCAGTGTTTCAAAGCAGCCATGCTGTGCTATAGCACTGAAGTTGCTCTGATCGTACCAGTGGTAGACTTGTTTGTAGTGATACTGCGGCTTTGGGAGTAAGCACTAGCTCAGCTACTTGCTGTAAATTAGTCAGAATGGGGGAGGGGAGTGGGGGGAAAGAAACATCTTTCTCGAGGGCTTCTGTCCATTTTTGGGGTAGCTGTGAGTTGCGATCTCTGGTGATTAGCCAGTGTCTACAAGGCACAGACTGACTGTCAGGAGGGACAAATTGGCCTTCTCCCTGCTCCCGCTGACAGCCCAGCTGGGTGCAGTGTGCAATGTTTCTTTCAATCTTATCTGTTTTGACTCATCTTCCTTTCTCTCTTACAATGCCTCCTAGGCAAAGCATGAACTGTGTAGTATTTGAACTTAAACTGAAGTTTGAGCCTACGGTAGTATAGTACACTCATTCATTTTATTGCAGCTCACCCTACTGGTGTGCAGGCCTAGTGTAGAAGGATGTTCTCCAACAGTAATGGTTCTGCTAGGGAGGAAATGTGTGGTGTGCATACCTACAGCAGAGCCCGGTGTCTGAGCAGGGCAACATGAGAGCCTGCCCACAAGGAACTCCACTCGCCATGGAACCTGGCCTGTGCTTATGGAAAGGGAAGGACAAATATCACAATGTGATCTGTTTTCTATGGTTGCTATTTCATCAAATCTTCTGTGGTGTTCATACCTTCATGCAGGTTTTTGGAGTAGTTTGTTCCATTTCCATAATAGGAGTGGGCCAGGACAAATATCTGTGTAATGTAATTTGAGTTGGTTATTCAAATAATCACAATAGTGAGCCAATTCAACTTCCTTGCATGCCTCCTCAAATATAATATTTCTACTGTCTGCATGTACAGGCAGTTTTATACTAGATGCATCTGAGAGAAGTAGCATTGGCCTGAATGTGGCAAGCTAAAAATGGCTATAAAAATTGTGTTGTAGAATTATTTAAATTAAAAAAAACCCACACAAAACAACAACCCCCCAAAAAACCCACCATATAAATAAATGTGACTCTGGAAAAGTAACGTAATTAAAATCCCTATGTTGATAGTATGGTGGTATAGTTAAAATACTATGTCAATAGTATCCACTAGCAACTTGAACCAGTATTTGACTATTTGATTTACAGATGCTTTGTAAAAGCCTTGTGTGTATACATATGTACATATGCAAGTTCTTTTGCAAAAGCTTGAATATATCTTATTTTTGCGAGAAATTTTATTTACATTAAAGGATAGCTTATCTAAAATACTAGTATGAAAATGAATGATAATGAACAATTTAGGCTTTTTTGCTGTCATCAACTGACATTCCGTATCAGGACACTGTATATGAGATCATATCTGAATTTAAATTGTGCAATGACTGAGTATCGGCAATCAGTGACTTTGTGTTCAAATATTTTCTTTTATGTGTTATACATTTCAAAAATACTGTAATGTTGCTTTAAATAGAAATAAACTTGTCTTGAGATTTTTTTCCATAAGCTTGCTTTTACTATGACACTGAAGAAAATACTTCTCCCAACTTGACTTCTACAGTGGGAGGACATTTAGGTGCAGGATTTGTGGCTTATTTCACATCTGCAGTTTCATTACATCCTTGAACCATGCTCTAAAGTAGCATTTGAAATGTAACGGGTATCTGCAGGCACTTAGGATTGCCTGAGTGACTTAGCATTGGGTGGATGACTTGCTGGCAAATCTGTCCTTGGATCAGTGCAGAGGAGCTGTAAAACTTAGAGAATCTGGATGTCTGGGAAGCCCTCAGACTGAGGGACCCTGAAGGGCTATGGACATGTTCCTGCCTGCCATCGCTGTACCTCCCAGCCGCTACAAGGAGTCTTATCTTCTTGCTCTCAACAGGACTGCTGCCATTCAAGCTTGTTGCTATTTCATTACACTTGTTGCAAATATAACTTTGCCACTTCTTCTGAGTCAGCTGCTCTCCGCTACCATTCTTTCACATCTTGATACCCAGAACGTTACCTTTCTACCTCCCTTTCCAGAATACTTAAAGCACACAGGAGTGTGGAAGGTTTGGACATCAACCAAGTATGCTGCTTCACTGAAAAATTGCATGATTGAACCTAAATCATGCTTTTCCTCTTATTGCATGGATATTCCACTAGATGTCATCTGGCATCACCCTGACAGAAAAGGTGCACCTTCTGTGTGTGTCAGTTCACACTTATGAGATCACAGTTTGAACACAGGCGCAGGCTGTGGGGAAACCCTCTGCTGTTTCATGGTAATGAATGGTCTTATCCAGCCTGAAAAGGACTCCTTGCCCAGATAGGTGAGACACTGAGACGAGCAGATAAGTGAGGCAGATGCTGAACCGGCTGGTTAACAAGGGTTCTAATAATGGCCTTGTTCCTTTGAATTCTTCTGTTGCCACGTGTATCAGCACAGAACAACTTTAGTATCATGAGGCTATGTGCTATGTAGGAGTCAATTATTGTTTGGTTCACTGGGCACTTGAACTGGACATGATTTTCAGAAAGAAAACTAGGAGAAAAATTGAAAAGCCAAGTATCAAAATGGAGAAAACGGCTATATCGTATCAGAGCTACTAAATTTGTCAGTTGTTCTGGTCTGTTTTGTAGGTATTAACTATCAATTGCCAGCTAGTTTAGACAATAGATGTTGACCATCTTGATTGCAACAACTTTTTTCTTATCAGTGAGGATAATGCTCGTAGTCTTGTACTTCCTTTTCTGTTTTCATGTGTTTGCTTACATAGTAGCATCTTTGTTATTTCTCATGACTTATTCTTTTCTCTAGCCCTTACATTCATTCTTTCCTATTGGTGTTTCTATTTCAATGGTCTTCTGCTCAATAAACTCCTTGCCCACCTACATCTGTTTCACACTAGTGAACATGGAAGTACTGTCTGTCTCATTCTGTGGTGTACCCATTCTTTCCATCCACCCACATACTCCCTTGCTTTCACGTTGCTACCCTTTCTCCTGCAGTACACCCACACACTGGCATTCATGAATGTAGGAACACTGCTTGCTGGTGCTTGCCTGGTACTCACATTCTTGATGCTGTGTCTTACAAGGACATGGAAATAGGAGCACTGAGGATGTGCCTAGAGATCTAGGGCCAAGCACAGGAAAAGCAGTAAAATATTGAGGCCTTCATTAACCTTGAGGAGAGCACAAAGTGGATACTCTGATCTAGATGCTACTTGTCCTTGTTGCTGTTTGAGTGGGTGTAGTACAGAAATAACGGATCAAGGTTCTTGCTTTTTGCTTAGTACAGATCTGCTCACAAGGTAACAGGGAACAGTGTTCGCAGGTTCAGCTCCTTTCTGTAGGCCACAACAACTATGAAACTGTCTGCAGAAATACAGATGACGAAGTGGTTTCTGCTTCTGGGTAGATGTAGGCAAGGCCTGCTAGTAGTCACTGACTTCAAGAATTTGAATAGTTTCTGTATTCATGGCTTCAGGTTTTATCAATAAAGCTGGACAAATCTTATCTTGTGACTGTTCTCTGCAAACTCTATTAATCATCTGCTAAGTAAAAACAGACTGAAGTCTTAGCACTTCTGAAAACTTTACCTCAGTTTTATGCTATGACCTTTCTCTTCCCTTTTTCTTCCTAAAAGCTGTGATGTCATTGTGTGAGCCTGATATTCTGCAACCATCAAAGTAGAAAAGGAAATCATGTGACTGGAGCCTTGGACTGGTTTTTACATGAACTTTCAACCCTGCCATTCAATCAGGCTTCAGAGAGGTGGCTGCTGTGGTTTGGGTACAAAGCACTGCATGCCCTTAGCTTTCCGTCAGACTCTGGATACACAAATGCCCTGAAGCACAGCAGTAAACAAGGCTACTTACACTTCCTGTAAGTGTACTCATTTTGAAGATGCCAGTTGTCCGTCTTGCAGTTGTTTCTTTAGTGTAAAGTTATTGATTACAGTTTGGTTAAGGTTGGTCAGAATATTTGACCATGTTAGTCCCAGGTCCCCTATTGTCCAGATGTTTGTTCCAGTTCATGGACACTTCCTAGTTGGACTTTGGGCTTTGTTTGAACATCCTGAGTGTGTTCGCTGTTTCCTCAGGCTGGCATGAACAAGTATGTTCTCTTGCTAGAACTCATGTCTGGTCAAACTCTGTTCAATAGCAAGTTTCTTCTCTATCTCTAAAGCTGGGTTCTTGACCTTCATGGTTGACAAACTATTTGCTACAGTAAAAATAGTACAGAATTTTTCCGTAAGTGGTATGAAATGCATGGGTAATTAAGTTATTACTATTATACAAAGTGTTTATTTTGTTTTATTTTTAAAGGCTGTCCTCTAATAGGAAAAGCTGTCTACCCACTCGAACTTGAAAAAAAAAAAACCCTAACCAAAACTCCTTGTGACTCAAGTGATGTGCAGTTTGTAGGCAGTTGTACTGTCACTTTAGTACGTAGGCTGTTTGACAAACTTTGAAGAGAAGCATTGCTAATCTGTTCTGTTTCTCTCTGCACACAAATCTAAAGTGATCCTGAAATGTTTATATTTCTGCATTTCTTTTTTTACTCAAGCTTTTTGCGTTTTATTAATGAAAGGCACCACGTGAAAGCTGGTCAACAAACTAGTTTAGATAAGTGCTTTAAGGCTGGGTGGTGCTTAGGCTGTTTGAAGAAATTGAAGGGAAGTGCTCGCTAGAATTTAAATGTTGATCATCTTTGGGGACTTTCAAGAGAGTACTTTCTGGGGCTGTTTTGAGAAACAAGGGAGAATGAGGTTTTTTCCAAAAAAAGCACATTATTTCTTGATGGAAGTAAATATCTTTTTTGGTGACCAAAACCTTTTGAGGCTGTATTTCTCCAAAGTCAGACGATAACCTTAACCTCCTCTCTGACTGTTTCTGAGCATCCAAGACAAACTTGAATCATCCAATGAATATTAAGCAAGAGCTTGTTTTACAGTTTCTGCCCATGTTTAATGACTAAAGACTGACTTGCTAAAAGCTTCATTTATAGACTTTATACTCTCTGATACAATCAACCCATGGCTCTGAATGGAAGATCAGAACATCTGATTTTTTCCACTTACTGTCATCTATTATTGCTTTTCAAACTCATTTCACAACCGTGAAGGAGATGATATCAGGACCGCCTGTTGCTTCAGAGTGTGGGCAGGGACAGGGTGACACTGAGGGGTCTAAGTTGATGAATTAGTACTATTCATCACCATTTCATCTTTAATTTTCTTCCTGCCGCACTGTGCGTAATGATAGGATGTGTCTACGAACAGGCTTTCATGGATGGCCTTTTCGATATATGAGAGAGAATGATACTACGCTATACCTCTTTTTTTTTTTTTTTTTTTTTTTTTTTTTTTTTTT
>Ga0065711_1010176_pt1 | contig 21029 bp, 10 predicted proteins | sample Hoacrofraction12_FD_59098 | JGI IMG/M metagenome (GOLD analysis project Ga0065711, IMG submission 59098) | Hoatzin crop microbial communities from Cojedes, Venezuela - Epithelial fraction 12 v2 (version 2) | ecosystem: Host-associated > Birds > Digestive system > Esophagus > Crop | place...
GAAAAGAAAAGAAAAGAAAAGAAAAGAAAAGAAAAGAAAAGAAAAGAAAAGAAAAGAAAAGAAAAGAAAAGAAAAGAAAAGAAAAGAAAAGAAAAGAAAAGAAAAGAAAAGAAAAGAAAAGAAAAGAGTCCTGAATTGTATAATTGTTTTACTAATGTTGTCACTGATGTATCTCAAGACAAAACATGACAGGTAGGGTGAAATTTGTAATCAGATTAAGTCAAGTGGACTTTCTCCATTGACTTCAAAAAAGGTAAAAATTTTACTGAAAGTCTCTAATTTCTCAGAAAAGCTTGCAATATTGTACAATAACTGGAAACATCATGATTAAGTAAACATATATGTCTTATTTATATTAAGTGATATAAGCATTTCTCAGCTGTGCAAAATAACACAACAGCATCTGGCTTTGATATATGTAACTGATGAACTTTTATAATAAAAAACTATAGAAATGCCACTTTTCATGAAATAAAAAAAAATCATTTGAAAATATATGCTAACATTAATGCATCAGGTAAATAATGTCAATATTTTTGCTCCAAAGACAAGTTGAGATAATAAAAAATCAAAGGGATCTTACAGATCTAATTTTTGAGAACATTAATATATTTAATTACTCACTATTAAAAAAAAAAAACACCATGTAGCTCTGGAAGAAACTATCTTATTAACACCAGTATTTTCATGTTGGTGATAAGTTCTAGCACCACTTTCTTACATCTGCTTTATGACTTACTTGATAGCCCTGCTGCCTCTAATAGAGACACTTTAAGTATCAAGAATAAATAGCTTACTTATTCACACCTTGAAACTTAATTGCACTTCACAAAATGCTACTTCCTTTCACTATCTGGTTACTTAATAACTGTATATATCACCATAAAGCTGTATCTGTTCTGACTGCATTATATTTGAAACCTGCTGGTTTCTTGATCAACAAAGTAACTTCATACTATTTCTTCAGTTTTGTAACCTGTTCATTAAAAAAACTATGGAAGAACACCTTGTCCATCAGGAGTATGTGAATGTCTAATGATATAATGGATAGGCTGAGTAACCTACAGCTTTTCAAACTTAATTCGTTTACTTTCAGTACATTAGTCCTTTTCAGTTAAAACTTTGTATGCTGGCTATAATTTCATCCATGTTAATCTTTTTTAATTCTTGTTAGAGTAGTAAGAAGTCTGGAAAAGTATTATTTTATGTCAGAGATCTTTGGTAGGTCAGATATTAATTAGAGAAGTAAACAAATTCATACCAAAATACCCTGTGCCACTTTGTCCCACCTTTATTGTACTTCAACACTGAGATTGTCTTTTGAGACATGTGCAGTACTATTCTTGCCCCATATCAGTGAACATTCTGTTGAAAAAAAGGTCTAGTGAGATATAAATGCCTGTCTTTTTTCTTCTTCCTTTTTTTTTTTTTTGACTTATGAGGCAGTTTGGTAAAGGCCATATAGCACAAAGACACTTGCCTATATATTTTTTACATTTGGAGAAAAGATAGAAATGTACATAGAGAAGGAACACGGAAAAGAGGGTCCTTAAAGAGAAAGAAAAGTGCATAATATTCTTTACATTCTGTTAGGCTTGTTGCTTTTTTTTTAAGGCATGACTCACTCTTTCTTTCTCCATTATGAACTTCCACTAGATGACAAAAACTAATTCTGAATATGAAACAGAGACAATGCATTGTACTCACATCCATTCAGGTGTCTCCCGCTGTAAGAGAAAGGAGGATTAAGATATTCAGCTGCTGGGATGAATTTCACACTATTTTACTCAACACAAATGTCTCTTTTCTCCCAGGAACAGCCTACTAAACTTCAGATGTTTCTTAGGCATTATAAAATGTGGGTAGAAATGTAAGAGACACTTAGAAGATAATTTCTATCTTTAGACTACTATGCAAACTATGGACCTTAAGACTATTCTCTCCAGCTGTGTTCTCAGATAAAGCATCTGATGGAAACTGATGAATAAAAAAAAAACCAAACAAACAAAGCATATAGTCTTTCTATTTCTTTCTTTTTTTTAGAAGCTACGGATGAATGATATTTAGGGGTTTTTTTCCTTCAGAATTGAAGATTATCTGCCAAACTGTGCATTAAATTTCCTCATCTCTGGAATATTAAACCCAGAAATATATATATACACATATAATTTCTGAAATTAAAGAAGCATTTTTAAAATATATATTTTTAATAAGGCAAATGAAATAATTTCTGTGAAGAATATAAAGAAATCAAGCTACTACCTAAGTTCAATTCACATGTAAAATAAGAAAGAAAATTGAATTGTACAAAGACGATCTAATAAAAATACCCTGGCAATTAAGGTAGAAATAGTTTATTTATAGAGTTATAGAAGTTATTGAAATAACAATATTGCTATCAATACACTGACAACTCTAAAGAGTTGTAGAGACATGCATGTTAGCTAAGGAGTAACAAAAACCTGTTGAAGATAAAACTTTAAGTTTGATTGTTAAGGCCTCATACATGTAAGAAACTTGTTCACCTAACATATTATTTAGGTGGATTTCTGGATGGTTTCTCCAAATCTTAAATCTTCCTCTGCTGCCTTTTGTCTACATCTCAAAATTACCAGTTTCAGAAAATAAAACACACACAAAAAAGCACTCTGTGTCACATTAACCTTTGAATTCCTTATCTTCACTGATTTCTTTCCCATTGGATTGTAATATTCATCTGGATATGGAAAAAGCTCCTCAAGCTTGAGCAGGTCCTATGTATCTCAAAAGGCACACAAAAATTCCACACATTCAGAAATGAAGTGCTGCTCACTCTAAACCTGGGGCCTTCTGCAAGTTAGGTATTTACATATTTTTTGAGCATCTTTGAAACAGACTGTAAAATTTTAGTTGTGTTGAAGCTATCTATGCCTTATACACTCAAGATCTGGGGGATATCAAAAGAACTTCAAAGAGCACTGCAGCACCAAAGCTGTTATTTGATTAGTAATTTATTAAGCCAGATGGATGGAAGAGAAAAAAGTGAACAAAACCTGAACTACCTTTCACTGTCACTGCTGTTATGCAGTCCTCTCCCCACACTCCAGTGACTGTTGCTGCCCAGCAGGATCTGCTGCTGGCTTGGGGAGTGCTGCCCTGGCTGAGGGCAGTCGGACCCAGGGTAGGTGAAACAATAGCCCTTTGTGTCATGGGGTGTGGGGGTGAACCTCCCGCGTGGGGCCTCCAGAAGGAACCTCCAGGGCAGGAGACAAACACACCCAAGTCCTAAGTGGCGCCCCAGTCTCGGGGGGCAAGAAAGTCCTTTGTGGTCATGTTCTGCCTTGCAGTGAGGGCCACAGGATGCTGGCAGTTTACTGCAACTGCCACAGACCTCTTCTTCTTGAGGAAGACAGCACTGTCAGTCTTGGGACCTAAGGAAACATTAGAAGGTGAACATATTAAACAGGGAGAAAGGATAGATACCAGACAGCTTTTATAATAGATTTAACTTTTAATGGGTTTTTTCTGAATTAGGTCATTTAGATTATTAACTGTTACAGCATTAAACACATTAACAATAAATTTTTTACTCCATATGTATGTTGTTTTCCTCTTACCCACAGCAAAATATGACAAAGTGTTTCAACTCCCACACACTGCTTAGATACACCAGCTATGTACAGCCTGGCCATCAACATCTCCCTGTGAATAAGTGCTACACATTTCCCTGCTTGGTCTACTGTATGTCCTGTCTTGAGAAGTCTAGCCATTTAAACATGCTGTATAGGAAATTCAGGACAATAAACAGTTCTCTGTTTCCAGGCATACAGCACCCAGCTTACAATCCTACATCCTTCTTGTCACTTTAGTTCTAAATTCCTTTTACAGACACCTTCTCATAGACAATGAGAACACAGCAATGAAAAAAGCTGAAGTGCAGTAAATGAAAACTTAGAAGTATGAAAAACTGAAGTACAGTGAATTGCTGGGACCAGAGGGTACCCATCTGAGAGTTCTGAAAGAACTGAAATGTAAAATACCAGCATCAAGGGTGAACAAAGTCTTTTAAAATTGCAGCTCCTTCTGCATATTGTGAAGTCACTAATGGAATACTCTCTATAAAAGAAAAGCCAAAGAAGGAAATCCAAATTAGAGGTTGGATAGTTTCTTCAAAATTCCCTGGAAACATAGTGCATGATTTCAATAAGCAGCAAAGTTGCTGCAGTTTTCTTTCTGATCAGATATTTTACTTTTATTCAGCCAACAGACTTGAGAACAGAAAGTGTGACATAACTTCAAAATATTTATCAGTATGTACATGTAATTTTGTGAAATTAGTTTGCATATGCATCTTACCTCAGTTATATTTGCTATTGTCAGATTTCTAATGACCATTTTACATCTGCTTTTGACTGCTGCTTCTATGTCTGAGGAAATGTCCATGTACAATTTTTCATTTCTACTCACATCTAGACTTCAATCAAGAAGGGAATACTGAGCTATAAGACCTCTACACTTGGAGGTCTATCCCAAGAAACAACCTCCTGTCCTTGAACATTGAGCAGTTGAAAAAAAACTTGTATAATGCTGAATTACACGAACACAGATTTAAAAGTCAGTAGATGGGTGCAAAATTTCTGTTGTCTGTATCTACTGACTCTGGAATTAGGTCAAGTATTCTGTTACCTGGAGGCTGTAGAAGCTTTAACTAGCATTATAGAACTTCTTGATAAATCTAGACTCTTAACACGTTTCGATGCCTACAGGCTTTGGGAATATGCCCTCTGGATTCTCCTTGTAATGCCTAAGCAGAATTAAGCATCTAAGAAAATTATGTGGCCACAATTCTAAAAAGAAAAAAAATTTCTTAAATCAGCACAATGGGAAACACAGGGGCAAATGTGAAAAGTACAGGGTGAGGTATGATTTCCTTACATGAGCACGACTTTCAGAATGACATAGTTGGCAGCTCCTATGAATACAGAGTATTTTTCATTATTTTAAGTGCCATAAATGCAAATGAAATTTTAAGAAATCAGATTTCTTGAAATCTTAACTTTATAATCTAAATTTGCGCATCTATATTTGTTGGTAATTGCTTTCTTTTTATTTGTCCGTTAGAGGTTAAAAAACAATGTTGTAGAACATATGACAAATCCACACAAATTAGACAAGCATAGCTTCTGAAATAAATTATTACCTTTCTGACACATCTGAATTCCTTGGAGATGCTTGGATACAAGTCACCTGGTGGACATAATTTATTTGAATTTTTGTAGTGATTTAGGTAAAAAAAGCCCTCATAAGACTACGAAAGGCACAGAAGATAGGACCTCAGAGATGCCACTAAGCCAATCAGCTAAGGTGGTAAAGCTTCTGTGATAACATATTTAAGCAGGGGAAAAAACTGCTGCACCACAGCAGCCAGAAGAGAGGAGTGAACAAATGTGAGGGAAATAACCATGAAGACACGAAGGGAAGTGAAAAAGGAGAAGGAGGTACTCCAGGCACCAGAGCAGAGATTCCCCTGAAACTCATGGTGAAGACCATGGTGAGGTAGGCTGTCCACCTGCAGCCCATGGAGGTCCACAGTGGAGCAGGTGAATGTGCCAAAAGGAGGCTGTGACCCTATGGGAAACCCACAGTGTAGCAGGTTCCTGCCAGGACCTGTGGTCCCGAGGTAAGCAGCCCATGCTGGAGCAGCTTTACTTGGAGGACTAATGACCGTGTGGGGGACCCACGCTGGAGCAGACTGTTACTGCAGGACTGCAAGCCCGTGGAAAGGACTCATGCTGCAGCTGTCTGTGAAGAACTGCAGCCCGTGGGAGGGAACTGTATTGGAAAAGTTCATGAAGGACTGTCTGCAGTGGGAGGGTCCCCACGCTGGATCAGGGGAAGAGCGTTAAGAGGAAGGAGCTGCAGAGTCAAGGAGTTAGACTGGTGAAAAGTATAGAGCAGAGGTCTTCTAAAGAATGGCTGAGGGAACTGGGATTGTTTAGTCTGGAGGAGAGGAGGCTGAGGGGAGACCTTATGGCTCTCTACAGCTACAGGTAGTTGTAGAGAGCCATAAGGTCTCTACAACTCTCTACAGTGGGTACTGAGGTGGGAAGTGGTGGAGTCACCATCCCTGGAGGTGTTCAAAAAAACGAGTAGATGTGGCACTTCAGGACATGGTTTATCAGACATGGTGATATTGGGTTGACATTTGGACTTGATGATCTTAGAGTCTTTTCTAACCTTAACGATTTCTATGATTCTGTGATAACATGTTATGAACTGAGTGCAACCCGCATTCTCTAATCTCCCTTCACCCTTTGTGAAGCTGAGTCTGGGAAGAAGTGAGGCATGGGGAGAAGGTGTTTTCAAATTTGGTTGTATTTCCCATTATCCTACTCTTCATTTGATTGGTAATAAGTTAAATCAATTTCCCGGACCTGAGTCTGTTTCGCCTGTGACATGGCAGTGTTTGGTGGATGACCTCTCCCTGCCCTTATCTCTTTGCATGACCTTTTATTTTCTCTCCCTTGTCCTACTGAGGAGGTGGAGTGTTAGAGTGGCTTGGTGGGAACCCGGCATCCAACCAAGGCCAAACCACTACCTCATTCATGTCAGCTTTTCCTGCAGATTATAGTCAGAAGATAGTGAATAGGAAAAAAATATACAGTGTACAATGAAATAAAACACTTTGTAAGGAACGACAAGCATAACTTGTTCTATACTGCTGACTACTTAATGAAGACATATCAGTAAACTCCTTCATCATAGGCTTAATGTTCTCAAACTTGAATATTTATCCCCAACATTAATAAAAAAAATGCATCCTTGTTTCAAAGTGAGGGAATTTGGATCTCTATCTAGTTTCCTGATTAGCAACTGAATTACGTGATTTTGAATTTCTCCGGTGAAGCACATGATTAAAAATGGCACTTGTTTGGGAGGGTTCATACAACTGATGTAATAAGACAGTTGCAGTGTGCTTATACCCTTATCAGACCAGGAAAGAAGGTTAAAAAAGTGTTTCAGACAAATCTGTTTATTGTGTCAAGGCCAGAAACCTTAGAAAAGCATTGTGAGCATCACAGTCAGCAAGGTCAGAACCTGGAGAGGATCATTTATTTTTCAAAAATGAGAACTTCTGTCTATCCATCTCATCAAAATGAGAAGATAGCTGGGTGTTCTTATCCAAAAAGAGGGGTCTCTACCCTGTGTGCAAACCAGTACGCACAGGGTCGAGATATTTCTTTCATTACAAGTTTGTGCCAAGTTGGGAGCTAGGTAGTATTCCAGAAAGTTAGCTCAAAATTCAAGTCTAACAAGTACAATATTTATAGTTTAGTTATACATATGCATTTTCTAAACTCCACCTAAAAGATACTTAGTTATGCAAGGCAGTTTCCTGTTGGCCTCTGTATCTTTTGCTTCAATTTAAAGTTATAGTGTACTTTTAATCTACTGCGCACGCTCAAGGGAGGTGGTGAGGGTCAGTCTTTCGGTCCCGAATAGAGTCAGTGGTCACAGTTTCCCCCTGCCATCTTTGACTTTTACCCTGTTGCTGTGAATTCCGCTGACTTCCAGTTGGGCTGTTTTCTTTGTAACAAGATGTCTCCCCTATCAGTCCTTGAAGATCCTTGTTTTGGATCCTCCTTTGAGGATAAGTGATTAACGAGGCCTGCAAATTCTTTTGTGACTATCATGCATGCAATCTTATATCCATACATTTCAGACATAAACATTTTGGGTAATTTTTATGTTACCCTTTAGGTGAATAAAACACGTTTGTGCAAAAATATTTAAAAAAAAATAAATTAATGATTAAATTCCTTGAACAGACCTACTGCCGTAAGTGATTCTACAAGGAGTCTCCAAAGATGTGTCCCGAGCTGATTCCTTATACACAATTGCATGAGCACCAATCCTGTGAGCTTTGGCACAGGCACATCAGTGTCACCTTGGGTCCAGCCCCCAGCCCAGATCTTCTGCCCAAAGGTAACCTAAGGGCTCCCATTCTAGGACTGCTACTGCTGTTTCTTATCTCATCATCAGGGGAATCTTCATTCCTTGACGGTGAGTCATTCTGTCTCTGGTATTCCTGCTGCCAGCCAGTTTAACCCCTTCAGCAATTAATCCTTCTTGTGCTCCATGCCAGATGATTCATCAGTGACAAATTACCACTGGTAAGCAGATATTGGTTGAATTTCCCTTCAGAAAGCTGGAGAAAGACATGCAAAAAGCTATTCAAGAAGCCTGAAAAAAAACACCTTTGAAAGTATAGCTATGCAGACGTCAATTAAACTTGTAACAACCTCAGAAGCTGTACGGTTCTTCGTGTTACAAGAATAAAACAACTTTTTACCTGTTATCTGAAGTACTATCTCTTTTGAAGGTAGCACTTAAAAAAAATGTGGGATTTGAAATTAAAAAAAAAGGATTTTATTCTATATTTGAGTGTAGTTTACTGTAAATAACAGCTGCAAAACTGTGGGGGAAAAAAGTCACAAACTTGAAAAATAGCTAATTTCTTTTTCATCTGATGATTTTTACAGAAATATGAAGAAAAATAGTGACATTAATAAGGTAGTAAATAGTGTGAAAGCTTGTTATGTAGTGCTCTGAAAGAAGACATAAATGGAATGCTGAAAATAAAAGTATTTGCTTAGGTCTGCTTACAGTCTTTATCATATAAGATACATTTATTTAGTTAGCATAGATGGAGTCTAAGATAGTGCAAAGACTAATTATTTTCATGTTGCCCTTGACGGTCTATTTTTCATTAGAAACTCAGTATTATTTATTGTAAATGATTTTTCTCTGAACTAACTTGGAAAGATAATCACTAAATCTAGAATTTCAGAAAAAAAGTTAGTCCATTGAAATATTATAGATGAATTATGCTTAGTATACCTCCTAGGTACAAATCAGTATATTCCTCTATATTTCCCCCGACACACATTTAGTCATTGTTATTTCTGTTTAAAACCTTCCATCCAGACACCAGATATTCAATACACACTAAGTTCTTCTAAGCATGTTACTATAAAATGAGGTATATTGGCCTCTTCATTTAAGTTTATAAATGGATGTTTGGATTCCTGAAAGTCTATCTTATACTTTAATATATATCAGAAAAAGAAAGAAATAATACTGTTCTACACCTCTGAGTTGCTGGTTTAAAAAAGAACATATTTATGTCTGTCTTTGAAAAGCCTCATACTGTGGTGTTGGAAAAAGTACTGTGGAACTCTTGAAAACCAGCACACATCTGAGATTACTGTAGGTCAACAGGACCATTTGGAGCCCATCAAGATTAAGCTATAGGTGTTCTGAATACTGGAACTTTTTTATCAATTATATTTTAATGGTCAGATACTGTTGATGCATTTTGATGTTAGAGGGTGAAAAAGTCTATTTTGAAATACTAGCCATGTAATGTTAAAAAGCCTCCCCCAGCACCTTACGCACATTCAGACAGTAGGGAACTTTACAAGAGATGTGTTGAATTAAGCCTGGTTAACTCAGATGAAAGAACCAATCTCTTGAACAGGATGAACACAATTTGTGCTACCAGATTTCACTCATATACCCCAGCACTCCACTGATTTAAAGATGATGTTAAATTAAAGCAATGGCACAGCAGCAAGGAGAGCATTCCAGCAGAGGTAGCATTAAAATTAAATTTTTCTTATTGCAACTGCTGTTGCAAGAGAGACAGAGGGGGCAGAGGGAGATAGGGGTGAGGCTGTGTTTAGTTCCACGACAGAAGCAATGTCTGAAACTTATGCAGATTATAATAATATTGCAATAAAGTGTTATCATCAGGTAGTCCACATTAAAATGAACCAATTTCACTTCTTCTACAGTCACTGACATAATTTTTTACTGCTTGAAGTGGAATGTATATGATAGTATGTCATACTCTTTTCCTTCTGAAAAAGTCATTTTGAAATACTTACAGTATCACTGCTCTTGCTGAATTTCTGCAAGGACTATGAGTGAAAGAGATTCAGGATTTATTGTCTTTTTGACATGTTTTGGCAAGTCAGGATAGTTTCCTTGAAATTCAAAATGTTTAAGGAAAAAGAAAAATGGGCAGTTGACTCTGATTTCAGTAGGACCTGGCAGCTACTTGGAATCTTTTTTTGTTATAAGAGGCAGATCCTTCTAATTCTATGGACTTTTCCTAAACTGTGAGACTTGTTTATTCCACAGGGAGGCCTGCGTGTAAGTGTCCCATTTAGACTGGCTTCTGAGGAACCTGCTGGAGCATATAGAGGTCCTCTGCTTGTCTATATGTGTTTCTTTTGGGTGCGAAGTAGAATGTGATGGGGAATGGTGTGCACCAATCTATTGTTCTAGGATTAAATCATTACATAATCTCACTTGCTTTCTCAGTTCCAGGAAATAATAGACAAATACTTTGTATTTAATTTAGACATATATGCAAAGTTTTAAATATGTCTATATCCAAATATATCTTCCCCTTATAGAAAGAACCCATCTTAGTTCATAGCATCAAGAAGACACAGAATCACAGAATCATAGAGTGGTAGGAGTTGGAAGGGACCTCTGGACATGACCTAGTCCAACCCCCGTGCTAAAGCAGGGTCACCTACAGCAGGCTTCACACGACCTCCTTGAGGCGGATTTTGCGTATCTCCAGAGAAGGAGACTCCACAACCCCTCTGGGCAACCTGTTCCAGTGCTCTGTCGCCATCAGAATGAAGAAGTTCTTCCTCACGGTCAAGTGGAACTTCCTATGCTTCAATTTGTGCCCATTGCCCCTTGTCATGTCGCTGGGCACTACTGAAAAGAGTCTGGCCCCATCCTCTTGACACCCACCCTTAAGATATTTAGGAGCACTTAAGATCCTCGCTCAGCCTTCTCTTCTTCAGGCTAAACAAGACAAGCTCCCTCAGCCTTTCCTCATAGGAGAGATGCTCCAGTCCCCTCATCATCCTCGTAGCCCTCCGCTGGACTCTCTCCAGTAGCTCCTCATCTTTCTTGAAGTGGGGAGCCCAGAACTGGATAGAGTACTCCAGATGGGGCCTCACTAGGACGGGGTAGAGGGTCAGAAAAACATCCCTCGACCTGCTGGCCACACTCTTCTTCATTAACCCCAGGATCCCATTGGCCTTCTTGGCAAAAAGGGCCCACTGCTGCCTCATGGTTAACTTATCTTCCACCAGGACTCCCAGTTCCTTCTGTGCAGAGCTGCTTTCTATCAGATCCGCCCCAAGCTTGTACTGGTGCATGGGGTTGTTCCTCCCCAGGTGCAGGACCCTGCACTTACCCTCTGAATTGACTTGTGCCTCTGAATGCCACTTGTAAATCATATAATCACAGAGTGGTCGAAGCTTGAAGGGATCTCTGGAGGTCATCTGGTCCAACTCCCTCTGACAGCAGGGACATGTACAGGTGGATGCCTTGGACCATGTGCAGATGCATTCTGGATATCTCCAAGGAGGAAGACTCCACAACCTCCCTGGGCAATTTAAGTCATTATTCAGTCACCTTCACAGTGAAAAAGTGTTTCCTGATGTTCATATGGAACCTCCTGTGTTTCAGTTTGTGCCCACTGCCTCTGGTCCTGTCACTAGGCACCACTCAAAAGAGCCTAGATATATCCTCTTTGCCCCCTCCCTTCAGGTATTTATGCACTTTAAAAAGATCCCACTGAGGCTTGTCTTCTCTAGGCTAAAGAGTCCCAGCTTTCTCAGCCTTTCCTCATATGTGATGTGCTCCAGACCCTTTGCCATATTTGTGGCCCTTCACAGGAGTCTGTCCATTATGTCCATGTCTCCCTTGTGCTAGGGAGTCCAGAACAGGACACAGTACTTTAGGTGTGGCCTCAGCAGTGCTGGATAGGAAGGATCACTCCCCTCAGTCTAGTGGCAACACTTTTCCTTATGCAGCCAAGCATCATTGTGGCAAGAGCACATTGCTGGCTCATATTCAATTTGGTATCCAAGAGGACACACCAAGGTGTGAAATGTTGCCTTTGTTAACCCTAAACTCAGAAACATACGTCACTTCTTGCTTTACTTTAGTATTTCAAGAGGAGGGTCCATCTTGAGTGCAGATCAGAGTTTTAAGAAAACTATCTCTTCTTTGCCTGTAGATCTGAATTTATGACTGACTTAAAAAAAATGTTTTATTACTAGGAATCAAGCAATAAATGGAGGTCCTGGAAGAAGTCAAAAATGTTAAAATTATGAGAAAAATCAAGTTTTCCTGACAAGAGAAACTTTTGTTAAACAATTGATTGATTAGAACACATTAAACCTATCAAACAGGTAGTCATTGGAATACATTACTATAAAAGCTGTATTTTCATAAAAAAACTCAATTTTATAGACTTTTTTTATTTAAAAATTCTTTGTTGAAACTTAGCTGTGAATCTCTGGCTTACCAATAAAATCTGGTTAAAATGCTACTATAGTTATTGCTCTTTAAGAAAAATCTCTTTCCTAGAAACTTATTCTTTCAACTGACAAAGATTTCTCTTCCAATAGCACGTTATCTAATCCACTTTCTTTACCATTTTTTTGATAGAATGATAGAATCCTAGGTTAGAAAAGACCTCTGAGATCATCAAGTCCAACCATCAACCCAACAACACCAGGCCTACTAAACTATATCCCAAAGTGTCATTAAACCCGTCCAGGGATGGTGACTCATTCACCTCTTTGGGCAGCCTATTTCAATGTCTGACCACTCTTTAAGAAATTTTTCCTAATAGTCAGTCTAAACCTCCTCTGACGCAACTTGAGGCCATTGCCTCTCATCCTATCGCTAGTTACTTGGGAGAAGAGACCAACACCTGCCTCACTACAACCTTCTTTCAGGTAGTTGTAGAGAACTATAAGGTCTCTCCTCAGCCCCTTCATCTCCAAACTAAATAGCTGCAGCTCCCTCAACCGCTCCTCATGAGACTTGTTCTCTAGGCCCCTCACCAGCCTTGTTGACCTTCTCTGGACACACTCCAGCACCTCAATGTCCTTCTTGTAGTGCCCAAAACTGAACGCAGTACTCAAGGTGCGGACACACCAGTGCTGAGTACATGGGCACGATCCCCTCCCTACTCCTGCTGACCACACTATTCCTGATACAAGCCAGGATGCTCTTGGCCTTCTTGGCCACTTGGGCACACTGCTGGCTCATGTTCAGCTGTCTGTCAAACAACACCCCAAGCTCCTTTTCCACCGGGCAGCTTTCCAACCACTCCTCCCCAAGCCTGTATCATTGCGTGGGATTGTTGTGATCCAAGTGCAGGACCTGGCATTTGGCCTTACTGGAACTCGTAAAGTTGGCCTTGGCCCATTGATCCAGTCTGTCCAGATCCCTCTGCAGAGCCTCCCTACCCTCAAGCAGATGTGCACAATATGTGTATAAATTATGCTCATTATTGGAAAATGTTAAAAAAGTAGATCAATTTAGATAAGTTGATAACAGTAAACAAAATTCAAAGCTTTTGGATTTTTCTCCCACCCAGCTTGGTGTCATCTGCAAACTTACTAAGGGAGCATTCAATCCTCTCCTCCAGATCATTGATAAAGATATTCAACAAGACTGGAGCCAAAAATGAGCCCTGGGGAACACTGCTGGTGACCAGGCACCACCAGGATTTAACTCCATTCACTATCACCCTCTGCGCTTGGCCATTCAGCCAGTTCTTTATCCGGTGAAGTGTACACCCATCCAAACCATGGGCAGCTAGTTTCTCCAGGAGGATGCTGTGGGAGACAGTGTCAAAGGCCTTACTAAAATCCAGGTAGATGACATCCACAGTCTTTCCTTTTTCCTTTGTCCTCTAGGCAGGTCATGTGGTCATAGAAGGAGATCAGGTTGGTCAAGCAGGACCTCTCTTTCATGAATCCATGCTGGCTGGGCCTGATCCCCTGATTGTTCTTCACATGCCCCGTGAGCGCACTCAGGATGAATCGCTTTATAATCTTGCCTGGCACCGAGGTCAGGCTGACAGGCCTGTAGTTCCCAGGATCCTCTTTCTGGCCCTTCTTGTAGATTGGTGTTAAGCTGATGATCCTCCAGTTATCTGGGACCGCCCCTGTTAGCCAGGACTGCTGTCAGTTGTTGGTCAGTGATGTGGCCAGCTCCTCCACCAGTTCCCTCAGCACTCATGGGTGGATCCCCTCCGGCCCAATAGACTTGTTAGTGTCCAGGTGGCATAGCAGGTCATTAACTGCTTCCTTCTGGATTATGGGAAGTTTGTTCCACTCTCCTTCCCTATCTTCCAGCACTGGGGGCTGACTACCCTTGGTGTTTATTCACTTTTTGCTTAAATTTTGATAGTAAAATTTCTTGTCCAGACAACAGACTATCTATAATAGTTTTCAGAATAGAAGGTAAACAACTTCGACATTAATCAAAATTTGCAACACTTTAAAATATGTGCAGGTGCTGTTATCACTACAGATCTTCCATATTTCGTGAAGATATTTACTTTCAGGAGGAAAGTGTTTGACACGGAAAAAAAGGTTCACTTATAAACCTTCCAGTGGTCTGAAATCTTACTGCTGTATCCACACAGAACTGGCACAGTGAGGCCTTCAGTTGCTGCTGTAAGGAATATGAATGGGAAAAATCAGAAAAAGACAGGAAGAAATCTTAAAAATGTGAACTCTTAGAGGTCAGGCTAATGACTAGTTTCTGTGTGAAGTGAGTAAAAATACGTCAACAATTGTCCTCTTTAAATTCTCAACCCATTTATTTGTTACAAGAACAAACTTTCACTCAAAATGACCATGCCACAAAGTAGCCGACAATTTACAAACTTCACAACCTATATATTTGCATTACACTTGAATAAACTATGCATATAATCTTTATAATTCAAGGGTCTGTGCATCAACATAACTATGATTTTCTGCCAATAAATAAAACTCAAGGCTTAACAAATATGCTTAAAGCAGCTTAATTGCAGAATTAGGAAATAATAAAAAACCATCATGTATCTCAAAGTAACAGAAACAACAAAAAAACTTAATTGGACTGACAATGTCTGATAAGCATTTCAGGCAATTGATTAAATTCTTCAGAGGTAATATGTGTATAAATTATGCTCATTAGTGGAAAATGTTAAAAAATTAGATCAACTTAGATAAGTTGATAACAGAAAACAAAATTCAAAGCTTTTGGATTTTTCTCATTTCTTTTTAACTTTATTTTTTGAGCCTTCCAGAACTTTGTACATATGTTTTAGAATTAAAACACTACTTAAATGAACTAATTTTCCTAAACAAATCAGAATTTCTGAAATATAAACCTGTTTTAAACCTTGGAGTTACAAAGTGTTTTAAAGGAATCTATACGAGACAGTTTAAAGGTGTGGTGGAAGAATTATCCACTCTTCTTTTGCTTTTGATGTTGCTAATAAATCCGAAAGTACACCGCTATTTTTTATATTAAGATAACACTGTATTTCGCCAAATATAGTGCTAGAAGTGGCTTGAGCTGTTATCATCCAAGCAAGACTCTGTTGACTGCATAACACACTGTTCATGTTTTAGTTTCATTTAACTCTGAGTATCTGAAACCTTCCTATACAAAAAGTATATTAACTCGATCTTTACAAAACGTGTATTCATTAGAAAGAAATATTTCATATTCCCTTTCTTAACAGGATGGAGTTTCTTCACTAAGAAATGTCTTTAATTGGTTGTTGAGGTTCTCATATTAAAAAGTATGAGTCAGTCAAAACTCAAAATCACTTTCTGTCCCCATATTAGAACTATAATTTGGGTTATACAGGACTTCATTTTGCTGTTTTCCAGATACTGGAAGAATGTTGCTATCTCTTTCTTTCATTTGAGAATTAGAGAAAGGTTTTATGATAACAAAAAGACATTAAATCTTCAGAGAATTTTTATAGCAATATGTCTGACATAGACGTGAGTGGTAATATACTCCAATGTTAACACTTCTGCCTGTATGAGCAGATAAAAAATTTCTCACAGTTTAATCCTGTATAATAAAAAATCCTTATTATTTAATACTTTATGGTAGTTATAAATATGTGAAGTCCTTCAGTGGAAACATGGGAATACTTTGAAAATGGACTCAGTGAACAATAGGGGATGAGAAGAAAGAAAATATAAGAACAACACAGACTGTATAAATAAGATTAACTACTGTTTAGCTTGAATATTCTGCGCAGTGGTGTGGAGGATTAAAAAGCCCGTGCAGAGTAGAAATTGCACACAGTACTTCTACTGAAAATGTAGATAAAGTTTGAATAATGATGAACTGGAATGAAGTTAGCCTCGTGCTCTGGAGGATATGTCATTCACTCAGTCATTCTCTAGGCCTACATACCATAGTCCCATGACCGTGACAGCTACCACCAAAACTGTTAAACAGATGAGCTTCTTGTATTTTCTTTTCCTTGTGGGGAAAGATTAAAGAAAAGAATGGTAACTGATGTAACATTGAAGGAGACACACAATAATAATCATACAGCTAAAATGACTAGATGAATAAAAAAGAAACCAAAGTGATAACATGAATCAGGCAGGGGGAAATTTTCTGAGGGAGAGATACAAGGTGATGGTGGTGGTGACTGTCATTTGTCCTTACCTAAGGTGCCTAAAATGTGTGAATGGTGAATGCATCTTCTGCAAGTGAGACTATATAGCAGTCAGTGTACACAAGTCTTGTGGTGGCAGGGGCAGGACAAGTTTCTCTCAGGGGTCTGGAGCAGCATTCGCAAGTTGGAACCAGTTGGAGACTGTTGGAGCTGGTTCCCCCTCTCCACGCTCACTTGCCTGTCACTCCAACAGAGTGGGAGCAACAACAGCACTTTGTGTCATGGGAAGGAGCACTTGCCACCTCCCCTGTGGAAACACCAGGAGGAGCTGGTGGGGGAGGCAGAGGGGGAAACATAAACTGCGGTGGACCCAAAGACCAAGGAGGAAGAAACTCCCACCATGAATATCATGTTCCTCCCAGTGAAAGACTTGGGGTAGTGATGACACTGATACAAGCCCCTTCTGTCTGGAGAAGGCAGACATAGAGCTTGGACAAGTACAGGAAGGATGAGGGTAACTTCAGAGTAGAAGGACGGATATCAGGAGATCTTTCGATAGCAATAATGGTATTATCAGTGAGATCTTATTGTAATAACTCTACAGTTTGGACTATAAAAGTTTTGTACTGTTATAACCAGACTAATAATGACTTTGTACTGTATTTAGATAAAATTTTAAAGATTTTTATTAAACTAATAGTAATTCTTACCTTTATACATGTGAATTCTTCAATTTTGCCCATGACAGAATTTTAAGTGACAGTGACTCTCAAATACAGATTAATGAACAAATATAACAAATGAGAAAAATGTTAAAAAACCTCTGGGTGTTGCATGTGACAGTGCTCCTTACAAAATGATAATGACTCAATTTCCATTATTAATTTGAGATTTCATGAGCCAGAGATAGCCTTTAAACTTTTGTCTTGGGATGGAAATATATATTTGTATGTCTGTACGCATGTGTGTGGCTGAATGCAGAAGAATGACTTAAAGGTGGTTTGCTTTATATATCCATGTCCATGTTTGTCCTTAAATCCTTCTGCAACAGTTAAAGGAATTAAAATGTGGCTAGAAAACACATACGTCTCCAAAAATGAAGGAAGTACATTTGAAAGACGGGAGGCTCCACGTAACTCTAGAAGTATCTTCCTAATAAACAGTTAAACCTATATACGAGAAAGAAAGAATGTCTTCTATTCCATGTATCAGGCAGATTAGGCAAAAAAAATTACAGAAAGCTAGAGTGGGTATCTTCTTTTTTTTATTTTTAAATGAACTTATTAAAAAAAAATAGAACTAAGACAGTGTCTAAACAGATTAATTTATTATCTTCCCTTTGCAGCAAGGAGCTAATCATTTGTTAACCATTTATGAAAATTTGATATGACATTGTGTAATGGTTGGCAAAGGATTCATCTTGGTCAGAATTCAAGGATAGGATTTAGCAAAAGATTAAGTTCCTAAAAGGTGGATGTCTTTCTGACTGGTGTACATCCCAAGAACATTTCTGTTATGTTTCAAATAGTTTTTTACCCAAGAAATTTTAGTCAACTTTTATCATCCTCCCCTTTCCTCCCAGAAAGGATGTCATACTTATATGCATTTTAAACATTAGGTTCACAGAATCAGAGGATGGTTGAGGTTGGGAGGCACCTGTTGAGATCACCTAGTCAAATCCCCCAGTTCAAGCAGGGTCACCTACAGAAATTTGCTCAGAACTATGTCTAATTGAGTACTGAGTACCTTCAAGAAATGAGACTCCACTGCCTCTCTGGGCAATCTATTCTTGTGTTTGTCCTCACAGTAAGAAAGTTTTTCTTGTGTTCAGATGGATTTTCATGTCTTGTAATTTGTGCTCATTGCCTCTTGTCACAGCGCACTACTCAGAAGATAACTGGCTACCTCATCTTTTTTCCCTCCCATCAGGCATTTATACACATTGCTAAGATCACCCTGAGCATCCTCTTTTCCAGACTGAAGAGAGAGTCTTTACAGATGAAGTCTAAAAGATTCACAGATGAACAGTCCAGCAGGAAGCCAGTAAAGAGAGGTGCTGCCTTCATTTGAACTGGTAATCAATACATGCTTTGATACATATGAAAGAAATATTTCAGCTCGTCAGAGAGCTTCTGCTCACTGCAAATATGGATCTTATTGTCTCTTTTACTAATAAGGGTTAGGAGAGATTTTCTGAAGGAAAGGCAGATGTGCTCTGATGGCAGCAGAAAAAGCTCTAGTGTGTTTTTTTAAATGGCCTTAAATTAACATGTACAAGCATTGCTCTTTTCCAAAATATTTGAAGTGTAGAAAGGCTTTTTTTATTAAAGAACTTTTGTGTAGTTAATTTATTACTCCTTGGAATATGATTATTATGTGAATATTACAGGTACAGATTTTATCGATTTCTTTACAAGCAGAAGCTTACTGAGGACAGTTAAGACTACTAGTTAATAACATATTTCTCTTTTTGAATAAAGACAGTAGAGTTATCTCCTTAATGACTTGGAAAAGCTTGAATAAGCATAATTAATTGTAAAGGTCAACACAATTTTCATACAAGGTTGATTTATGTTATTTATGGACTCTGAACTGATTGATGGACTATATCGGACAATTATATACTACTCTTTCATAAACTGACCAAAATCAGAGCTTTAAAAAAGTTGGTGTTTTTGCCCCATATCCTTACATAAAGGCTTACAGAGTTTCAATGATCTGATGGATAGAAAACTTATTCTAAATTTATTCATTACCAACTTATAGAAGGTACTTCTTCCCTAGTCTTACTCTGCTATTTAGACTGCCTATGGAGAACTCTGTATATTTTCTTTCAGACCTCTTCCCTTGCATAGGAAATATTCTTTCAGGCTGCACAAATTTATTTTAAATTCATTTTTTCTTGAACACCAGATTCAAGAACTGAACATGATACTCCATTTGAAGTCCCATACATGGCATCAACACTTCCCTAGATCTTCCGACATATTGTATCTTGTGATGTATTTCACCACCACTTTTGCTTTTTATACCAGGAACTGTATCATACTCTTGATTTTGTACATAAGATCACCTGTACTGCTAGGTCTTTCTTCTTAAATGATAGCCATTTTGCAGAAATCATAATTTTTTGATCTAAAATGCTATGACATCTTACTTTGTTTTACTAAGATTCCATCAATTCAAAATATGATATTTTCCATGGGTAGTAGCTCAGTCTTTTTCTGCTGTGACAGTACTTCCAGAGTTTATCTTACTGGCAGACTACATCATTCATTCTTCTGTCTATTGGTCTTTACAAATAGTTTATGAAGTCCAAATTTTTGGTATATATTAACAATTCGTGTTATCAGACTTCAGTCTTTTACATCATAGGTTTCTTGCTGACAGGCTTCTGTAGATGCAGGCATCTTTAGCAGAGCTAACTAGCATGCACATGAAAGCTCAGTCTGTTCACCTCTGAGGACAAAAAGTTCTAATGAATTCACTAAGTCTAAGAATAAGCTCTTGATTAGTTTGGTCCCTAAGGTTTCTTCAGCCTTTTAGGTAGGCTTAGTGTTTGTCTTTTCACAATCTTGCTGGTATCTTTCTGGAAGCATAATGTATAAATCAGAATGCATCATTCCAATGCAATTCCATTTCATTGGAACTGTTCTTCAGAAAAATATATACTTTATCTCTCTAAGCCTGTTACATGTATAATCCACATTATAGGAGAATCTTTACCATTCTTTCAAATTAATATTATATGTTATTTTTTGTTACATAAGTATTTAATTTCTGATATAATATCTTGTCTATGTTGTATACCTGGACTATAACTATCCAGATAATTTTTTAATATATTGATCAAAGACCCAGCACAGTACACTATCCCTTGAAGAACTTCAGAAGGTAGTGTCTATGGTATTAATTTAAAGAGGATCGGTATCCCAAATGAAGCCGATCCAAAAGCACAGTTCACATAAGTGATGTGTGGACTACATCTGTGTCCCGATCCGATATCAGGGAGGTTTCAATGTGATCCCAGGAGACGAGATTAAGATGCAAATGCAGCCATATGCCGTGCAACCTTGTAAACTTTATTTTCAGGGAATCGGGAATCGGAGGTCTGGTGGGGACGGCAGCGGCAGGGGCGGAGAAGATGAGACAGGAAAAAAAAAAGTGTAAAGTCAGAAAAAACCCAGCGCGTGAGGAAAAGAAGTGCGGGGGGGGAGAGTATCAGTTACCACCACCACGGATTCGACGATGTCCAGCGAAGTCCAGTCGGCTCAGTCTCTGTGCAGGCGTGGAGCCCCGGCGAGAGTAGGGCCCAGCAGCCAGGCGGTGAGGAAGAGAGCAAGAAGGCAGCAAGGAGAGCAAGAGCGCAAGAGGGTGGCGAGGAGCATGTACTGCCCTTTTATAGGGGCATTTGCACATGCGCAGAGCATGTCTGCATACATGCAGTTCCTGCCATGCGTGCTGCCTGCTTAGACAAGTCCGTTTTTGCCCATCCACGGGCTACTCTGTG
>Ga0065711_1036404_pt1 | contig 21028 bp, 6 predicted proteins | sample Hoacrofraction12_FD_59098 | JGI IMG/M metagenome (GOLD analysis project Ga0065711, IMG submission 59098) | Hoatzin crop microbial communities from Cojedes, Venezuela - Epithelial fraction 12 v2 (version 2) | ecosystem: Host-associated > Birds > Digestive system > Esophagus > Crop | place...
CTCCCTGCGGGCCGGGCTCCCGCCGGCAGCGCTGCGCCTGGCCGGCTCCGGGCCGGCCGCCCCCGTGGCGGAGGGACCCGCGCGTTAAGCCGGGGGAGGATGGTCCGCGAAAAATATTTTCCTCTTGAGCGGAGGTAGCGATGCACTGACCGGCTCCGCTCTTCCCTCAGGAACCGGGGTCCGGGCTGCTCTTGTGGGTGGGAGATGGGCGGTTGATGTCTGCGTTGTTGCGTGGCTCTGAATCTCCTGACCAGTGCCCTGAAGTAGGCCCCCGTGTCACACCTCAGCTGTGTGTGGGTGAATTGCGCTTAAAGGTAGTCGGGCCGTGTAGTCCTAACCGTGCTCAGACACCCGGTCTGTCAGGTGGAGCTCAGCCGGGGGCTGCCGCACGCAGTCCTCCTGCAAGGAGGAAGATGGGACGTGTCTGCCGAGTCAGTCCGCAGCTCCCAGGCAGGTAGGCTGCTCACACGTCTGGTCTACAACAGACATGACTGAACAGCTGTAGCACGAAGGGCCAAGCTGGCTGGCACTGAGGCTGCTTGTGCAACGTAGTCAGGAATCGTAACAGGAGATGTGCAGTGGAGGCCAACTCTACTCCACCGAGTTAGTGTGATTCTTCCCGCAGTTTGAGTTAGTGGCCCCACCAGCACTCTCCTACCAGCAGTTGCAATTGCCAGGGTCTGGGGGGAGTCTAGGCTAGTTCCTGTATGAGCTCTGGCGAGGTTTCCCAATCACTGTTGCAAGCTTTTCTGGGACTTGGTGTCAGATGACAGCACACAAGTGTCACATGCTTGAGGCTGCCCAGGCAAGTAATCTGACAACTTGTTTAAGGGACTGAGACAAACAGTGACAGCAGAGGTATGGAGAAAGCTAGTTTAACTTGGGCAGTTGTTGTAACTGCACACACTGGCTCATGAGCCAACTCCTAGCGAGCGTTTACTTGGGGAACAGTAAAACAAGGTTGTGTTAGCAATCACAGGCTGTGAAGTTACAGGTTCTCTACATGTGATGCCTAAGCCTTATCTCAAGGAGGAGAAAAGGCGTGAAGGTACTTCTGGAGTATGAGTAGTACATGAAGAGAAGCTTTGAATTAGTGGCTAACTGGTGCTGATCTAAAAATCACTGTGTCTAGTGAACAAAGCCGCAGCTGAGGTATGACTGTGTTTCAAATAGCAGTGGATTAGATCAGTAGTGTCATGACTAAATGGTTACCTGGCATTGCAGAACTGTGCATGGTGTAAGACAGGGGGCCGCAGTTAGTTACCAGCTTGAACTAACCTTCATCTTAACTGGACCTCACTCCAAGTGACCTTTAGTTTTTGACAGACATCTTCAGAAGTAGCAACAGATGATGACCTTACCTTGGAGCACCTGCATGAGTGTTAGGTGCTGTCAGTTCTTTACTTGTTTGTGGGCTAACAAAAGTAGTTGCTCTGACATTTCACTTGATATCGGCTGCAGAAGCGATGATACCTTCTTGGAATGGCTTGTTCCAAGAGTTGAAACTGTGAAGTTATAGCTGTTACTCCAAGCTCAGTTACTGTTTTGTTTAGCCTTGGGTGTAGCTTTCCCTGTAGCATTTAGTCAAAGTGATGTTATGTTTGTAAGTCACAATGTACTAGGCAGTCGTAGCAAGCCTTTTCTGGTTATTCTCTCTTGAAATAGAGTAGCTGATGACTGTGGGGTTATTTTGGAATCTACTGAGTGGCAGGCCTAGTATAATATCTCTAGTATGCTATTTTGGGAAAGGTGGACTGTTCCCACTCTGAAAGCCCGGATGAGAATATCTCAAAACTAACAGGAGGCAGTTGTTGCATAATTTGGGTGGTAGTACGCTAAAAACTGGAAAAGTGGGTGACCAGGGTGTGCAAGCAGAAGGCTACCTCTGTTGGAGGTTACTGGATGGCAAGGTGCTGTCAGGCTTAGAGCAACCTGATAGCTGTGGCTTCTGCGCCCTCTCTAAGCTGGCTGGGCTGTGCCATCTAGCACAAGGCAAGCTACTTGTCTGACAGCTCTTGACCAAGTATTAGTAGCAGCTTTACAAAACTATACTATTAGAAAGTGCATGATGGTGTAACACCCATCCTGAAAAGAAAGGAAGGATGGAAATAGAGAGCACAAGAGCTGATGTTCAGTTTTTTGGCACTCTTTGAACACAGTTCCTTTGCAACAAGTTGTTATGGCTTTACTCTGTCTGACAAGGTAGTTAGTGTTTTACTCTACCAGTAAGACTGCTAAAACATTAGCAGAGCTCAATAAGCTGCTGTTTCAAACCTCTTACTTCTAGCATGAATTTACTTGAGACACTCAGCAGGTAAAATTGCCCATGTTGTCCTTGCTTATGCTCTGACCAGGGTTTGCCATTGTGCAGTGCCTGATGGCTAGCTGATACAATGTGAAATGCCTGAACAGCTTCCTTCCACTTGGAAACTGTCTTGCATTTTACATGGTGTATACAGAAGATATAAAATAACAGGTAATGCTCTACTAAAATTTGCTGCCCTTTGTGAGCCCTGGAATGCCAAGACAAAGCACCTCCACTAAATGATGCAATAAACCAAGGAGGAGCAGGAGTCTTGCATCATGCCATAGACATGTGCCACCAATACTAATGCATGAGCTTACACACTTGCCTGCATGCATTACATGGAACAGCTCTGGCTTAGCTGCTGAAGAAGCAGGATGATGCTTTTAGTGACCGTTATAACACTGCTTCAAGACAGAGTAGATTCCCTTGAGGGATGGGGTCATACAGTTTTAGAGCTGAAGATACTCTGCAAAAATGCACTGTAACTCTAAGCACCATGCAGAAAGCAGAGCCTTACTCAAGTGTGCTAAAAAAATCAAGGCTGTTATCAGTTGTTAGACAACAGACTTGATTCCAGAGGGAACTGATAAATGATCTTGCCCTTTTAGCATCACACTTGATCTAGCTTTAATAAGCGAGTTCCAGACAAGTAATCACACTTCTTCGTGTATACTGAGGAATGTCTCTGGGTGTGCTTGTTTGAGGAGTCATTTGAGTCATGAAAACTTCTTGTCCAGCTACAGAGCAGATATCTAAGCTATCTTTACAGATGTCTTGGGGATTCTGCTGTAATATTTTAGCAGCAGAGTACCAAAATGCTAATCCAGCTTGACATTAGTGAAGTTTAAACCCAGTTTGCTTAAAGTTTGAAGTTTTGAGAACACAGTGCTAGGCAGCAGAAGTCATTGAGTGCATGCATCCTTCTGCCTTGCAGACTTGACCCTGCCTTGAATAAGAAAACTCGGTAAGGACACTGAGGCTGGCTTACTGTTGTCTGGCAGGTGAACTGCCATGGTGCTTAAGCTTTGCACTTTTACTGTGAAGGAAAGCTTCTGGCTCTACTTTGCTGGTTGAATAAGGTGACTACAAAGATTTGGAGCTCAGATCTGGTTTCATTGTAATGTTACACTGTTTATTAAGCTGGATAGGTTCTCGATCAGCAGTGAGTAAAAGCAAGTAAGTATTGCTAAACAGAACCAGGGCTTAGGTTCCTTTTTTTGTTCAAGGTGCAAGAGCAAAATGTGAGGAATCCCAATTCCCATGTAGTAATGGACGCTGTATTCCTTTACTCTGGAAATGTGATGGTGATGAAGACTGCTCAGATGGCAGTGATGAGAGTGCTTGTGGTAAGTAATCAAAATAATACCTCTGTAGTAGTACTTGCTAGTTGGTAATGGGGGCTTAATAGTGGATAGCTGGAGAGATGCTTATCCTGTCCAGCACTTCTGACAATCAGAATACAGAGTAGAGGACAGATTCCCTAGAACAACTGGGGGACTGTCTTGATGCCTTGTATCCATCTGAGGCAGCTGAATTTTCCTGAGTGCTGAGAAAGTCTCCTAGAATTGGTGACTGAGAATCTCGTGACCAAAACTCCTTATTTGTGAGGGTGGCAACTGTCAGGAACAGAATGCAACTCTGGTCTCAGTTGTTGCTTGAAGACATAGAAACTGTTTGCTATTAGCACTTAGCTGTTGGCTATTCCGTGGCTAAATGCCCTGTTTTGTATGTGAAAGTGATTCTGCTGAGTCTCCTATAAACACTAAGTCTAGCTTTGCCTGCCAGCTCTTGCTTTAAGCAGAGGCCAAGATGGATGACTAGATGTACTTAGAGACAAGGCAAAATGGACTTGATGTCCAACACTAGTGTGGCTGAACTGCCAGTCTGCTCAAGCAGACCTAAACTGTTACCTTCAGGTTACCTAGTACCATGCTTCTGTAACAACAAATCAGATGCCTTGATAATAAACTCAGAGTTCGAAATCTGAATATTAATATCAATAGGCCTTACTTTAATTCAAGTGTGTTTAAAGCAGCAGCTATTCTAGCAGCATAGTCTCCCTTAACAACAGCAGTCCTTCAGTGCCTGCTTACAGGAAGATGAATGTTTCTCTGTGCACAGTGTAACTCTCTAGGAAGTGTTAAACAGTGCTGTCATTAGACTGGTGGAGGATGACACCAGACATCCAAGAATTAAGCATATTGCATCACTTTCCTCGGGCAAGGTAGCTTATCTCTAGCTGTAACAAACAAGCTAAGCTCTGATCTCTAAACAAGTGTCTGTCCTTCTCCCTTGCAGTGAAGAAGACGTGTGCTGAATCTGATTTTGTATGCATCAGTGGTCAGTGTGTGCCTAACAGGTGGCAGTGTGATGGAGATCCGGACTGTGAGGATGGGTCTGACGAGAGTGCTGAACTGTGCCGTAAGTGAGCCTGGCTTGTTGGTGCAGGCAGGCCTGCAGGGAGTAGAGTTTTGACTTCTTGCCTGCTTGCAACCCAGCTCTCCTCCTAAAGGAAGGATGAACTTGTCTTGGAGAGCACCTTCCTAAGTGCTAGCTTGGCCTTGGCTACATCGGGGTCTTGACAAGGCTTTTTACTACTTTAAAAGTTGCAGAACTGAGTGGGGACTCTGCACTTGTAACAAATAGCAAGTACAAAGTTTTGCTGACAGTCAGAAGCAGCAAGCACAACACAGCAGGCCTGAGCTTTACTGTGGCTTGTTCACCAAGTGATTGCTGTCTTCAAAGACAACTGCATTGCAAGATAACCAGAGCTAGTGTAGTAACTGAATGACTACGCTGGGGGGTGGGAAGCAGAAGTGCAGAGGCTTGACTGTGAGGTCTTGCAATTAGCAACTCCGGTCTTAAATGCGGTAACTAATCAAGGAGTATAGATCCATGAAGCTTCATTTCTCTGTATCAATAGGATCCACACTGAGGAACGCTTCAGTCCCAAGTCCTGCTGCACTTTGGCATTCCTCCTGCATACTACTACATGTTATAGCTCAAGTTTCTACAGTGTAACTGATGTACAATCACAAAACTACCACTACAAAGATACTCTTTTAAAATACTAATCTATTAGGAGCTGGAAGCACTTGTTTTACTGAATGCTACAAACTAGTGTAACCTCTTCCGTGACGGAGCCATCAACTTAGATGGATGCTGGCATCTAATTCACTGCAACTTTGTCCAGACTTGAAGCCTTTTAGTCTCAACTTTCAGGACAACTGCTAAAACCCAAGAGCAGTAGCTCTTAAATTTCAGAACTCTTAAATTGAACTTAAACTTTTTTCAATAGATATGAGAACATGCCGGGTAAATGAAATCAGCTGTGGTCCTCAGTCAACCCAGTGTATCCCGGTGTCCTGGAAATGTGATGGTGAAAAAGACTGTGACAGTGGAGAAGATGAAGAGAATTGTGGTAAGGGAAGAAACAGTGGCTGCATAACTATATTTGAAATTGACTTGTTTGGAAAGGAGCTAGCTGAGCAGTATACTTGGGAAGATAAATTTCTCATAGTATTGATACCTCCTTAAACCTACACTGATTGTGTATTGCAGCCCGCTTAACAAAGCAGACTTGTTCTAACACTCCTCTATCCTGCTAAGTTAAGAACAGCAGCAATAGAAGCTATTCAACATCTATCTTTGGACTCTACCTAATTTTGGCAATAGCCATAGTCTTAGTCATGTGTCAGGCAAACAATCAGAACTTGTTTCTCAACAGGTAATTCTAGTTGCTACTTATATTAACAAATGGTCTCCTAAAAATGTAGTAGTGACTTGTAGCCAAGGGCACAGCTGATCTCTATAGCCCTGGAGTATTCTGTGCACTTGTCTGAAAGCACAGTCTAGGGAAGCTAGGCTTCAGGTGTTGGGGGCAACTTCAGGCCTGTACACAAGTGAAGCTGCCACTGCCAGTGTTAGAGTGCAGCACTCCTGGCTTGTTCTAATGAACTTGCCTAGGAGTCGTCTGAGGTGTCCTGAGACAAATTTGCTGTAACCAAAACCACAGGGCTGGTTTCTATTAGAGCCACCTTACCTGGATGGGCTAATGAGACATAGATCTCCAGACTTCTGCTATGTGTCTGTGGCATTGCTGCCTTACTCAGCAATTAAATGCCTCAATCTGACAAGTAAATCTACAGACAGCATTTCTAATGAAGCTGATAAAAACTATCAGCCTAGACATACTGAGCTGCTAGCTACACTGCTATTAAACCAGCATAATTTGTACTGGTGTAAATTGTGTGGGTGTGTTTAATACCCCAGGATCAACTGGTGCAAAGTGTTAATCTGTTATCCCCAGTGGTCCAGGAAAATGGGCCACTGCTGTCCTGGGGACCAGCACAAAACACTTCAATTTCAAACTACAGTGCATGCTGACCATCTGGCTAACTTAATCTTAGTCTGTACTTTAGAGTTAGCGATTCTCTTACCTTCTGTCTCTGGTTCACAGGGTTTGAGCCTGTTTTCTGAAAGGCTCACACTGAAGCAGAACAGCATAACTGCTTCAGAAGAAGGTTATCTTCACTCAGTAGCTCAAAACTGATGACTTTCACTCATAACATCCAAAGACAAGCAGGACAGGCTGCGTGGGGCCCAAGTGTCCTGTAGGTGGTCAGTTAGGTTCTCCTAGAGCCTTACTGAGGATGCTGATCTTCTGTCAGCTAACAGCTGATGAAGAACCTGCAAAGCAAAACACCTTCATGTGGAAGTCTGCCTTCTTGTGATAATCTGCTAATCTTTCTTATTCCTGTTACTCCAGGCAATGTGACCTGTAGTCCAGCAGAGTTCACATGCAGCAGTGGGCAGTGCATTTCGAAGAGCTTTGTCTGCAATGGTCAAGATGACTGCAGCGATGGCAGTGATGAGCTGGAGTGTGCACCTCCTACCTGTGGAGTTCATGAGTTCCAGTGCAAGAGCTCCACTTGCATCCCTGTCAGCTGGGTGTGTGATGATGATGCGGACTGCTCTGACCACTCGGATGAATCTCTCGAGCAGTGTGGCCGCCAGCCTGCACCTCCTGTGAAGTGCTCTGCTAGTGAGGTGCAATGTGGCTCAGGTGAATGTATCCACAAAAAGTGGCGCTGTGATGGAGACCCTGACTGCAAGGATGGAAGTGATGAAATCAACTGCCGTAAGTTAACTTGGTGCTTCTCTAGGTGGTGCTGGTTGGCTCCTGTTTTATTTTCTTTCCTTCAGCAGACCTCAGAAGTTTAAGTCTGTAATGGCTGTGTCCTCAGCTTCTCGGACCTGCAGACCAGACCAGTTCAGGTGTGAAGATGGGAACTGCATCCATGGGAGTAGGCAGTGCAATGGTGTGAGAGACTGTCTGGATGGCACCGATGAAGCAAGTTGTAACAATGGTAAGTGTGGAACTAAGCAAAAATAGTGTCTTTACAGAATATCTGTTGAAGCTGGTAGTTGCCCTCACAATTTTCATTGTCTCAGTTATTCAGTGCTCTGGACCTGGCAAATTCAAGTGCAGAAGTGGAGAATGTATAGATGTCAGTAAAGTGTGTAACCAGCAGAGAGACTGCAAGGACTGGAGTGATGAGCCCCTCAAGGAGTGTAGTAAGTGAACAAACTCTTTTAAGCAGTGCTGACCACTAGATGTACTTGGATACAGCATCTGAGTTGTCAGATGTCAGTCTGGAATGTCCCTCTGTACTTCCTTGGTGGCAAACAACCAAGCAAGAACAACCAAGTCAATAGGCTAGTTTCATCCTAGCCAAACTGGCTGTTGGGGTGACTTCATGGCCAGAAGGCACTTGAAGGCACTAGAAACTCTGAAACGTACAGCAGCTGAGCAAACTTGAATTTGAGGAGGGTCTCTTGCATGTGACTTGAAGTGCCAGAGTGGTTAATCAGATATTGCAGGTGTCACTAGAAAATGGATGGGAATCTGGTAACGCACTCTGTGACAAAGACTTCAAGACTAAATATGTTTGCTGTCTCAGAATTGGCCAATTCTTCTCTTGTAGACATAAATGAATGTCTGGTGAACAATGGTGGATGCTCTCATATCTGCAGAGATCTCGTTATTGGCTACGAATGTGACTGTCCAGCTGGGTTTGAGCTTATAGACAGAAGAACCTGTGGAGGCAAGTATTAAGTACGTTGACATGGACCCTGCTGATGGTACTGGAAATGAGAACAAATTTAACTGTTGTCTTTACAGATATTGATGAATGCCAGAACCCTGGTATCTGTAGTCAAATCTGTATCAACCTAAAAGGGGGCTACAAATGTGAATGTAGCCGTGGCTATCAGATGGATCTTGCTACTGGGGTGTGTAAGGCAGTGGGTGAGTATTGACGTAAGACTTCTATATTCCCACTTCAAAATGAGATAGCAAGTGATGTACTGTTTATGCTGTTGTGGTTTTGACACTAGTTGTTGTGCTGTTAACAATATGACTTGTACAGACCTGAACACTCCTACCACTTTGTATGATGCAAGTACTTGCAGCTGCCTGACATTAAACTTGCTTGTGTCTGCTCCCTGCGCAGGAGAACCCTCCCCATCAAGTTGTGGGGGGAGAAAAGGGTGAGGTATGGTGCAGCCAAGACCTCTTGTCAGCAGCCACTAGCAAGTGTGGAATGGCAAATACTAAATATGATGACTTTTTTAAAACTTTTCACAAAAGAACTGTGTGTGGCTGCATGCCTAGAAGTAGAGGTAACACTTACACTCTTTTCACAGGGAAAGAACCATGTCTAATTTTCACCAACCGCCGGGATATCAGGAAGATTGGCCTTGAGAGGAAAGAATACATTCAGCTGGTAGAGCAGCTGAGAAACACTGTAGCTCTAGATGCTGATATTGCTGAGCAAAAGCTTTACTGGGCTGACTTCAGCCAAAAAGCAATCTTCAGGTAAATGGACTCAGCTGCTGAACCTTAGTGTCCTCCCCTAAACCATCCCACATTTTACTCAAAATACTTCTCTAGGCTGTGGTGATGAGAACTAGATTTCTGATGTCCTAAAGACAAAGTATGGTAGATGCAAGTTCCCACAACTAGCAATGTGTGCGCCTATTGCACTTCCTAGTAACTGCTCCTACAGTGTCACAAAAGGCACTCTGGAAAGTCACAAGTGCATCTTCTACATTGTCTGCCTGAGATCTGTGTGCAGTATTTGCTGAGGCATGCCAAGTGGTAGTACCTGGAGGAAGGGGTTGAAAACAAGTAATTCTTGTCTTCCAGTGCCTCTATTGATACCCGTGATAAAGTTGGAAGACACATCAGAATCCTGGACAACGTACACAGCCCTGCAGGAATTGCTGTTGACTGGGTTTATAAGAACATCTACTGGTCTGACTCAACTGCAAAGACTATTTCAGTGGCTAGCCTAGATGGCACAAAAAGAAAGGTTTTGTTTCTCTCTGAGTTGAGAGAGCCAGCTTCTCTTGCTGTAGATCCTCTCTCTGGGTGAGTATTTGTCCTGGTTCTCTTAAAAGAGCAGACCTACCACCTACTCGTGTGTCCTGATAACTGACTTAGGTAGCCTTTGTTAGTTATTGGTCATAATTAAGAGTGATACTACACAGTACTATAGTGCATCACACAACATAAATTCTGCTTCACAGCTTTATGTACTGGTCAGACTGGGGTGAGCCAGCAAAAATTGAAAAAGCAGGAATGAATGGATTTGACAGACAGCAGCTTGTGACAACAGAAATCCAATGGCCTAATGGAATTGCTCTAGGTATGTTGAACTTGTCTCTGTGCCAGAGGTATTCTAGAGCTTTAGCAACTTGTTTGCTACAAAAGCCAAGGTCATCCTTCAGAGAACTATTTTCAGCTTCTGAGAATGGGAGGTTCGTGTGTGCCTGGAGACACTGCAACAGGCACCGATAGCGCTTCTCAGATACTGAAGTGGTAACTTTTGCTTGCACTGCTCTGTGTTATACTTGAGGCACAGGCCACTTAGGCAGCACTGCAGCAGCCTTCTGTATCCCAGTATGGTAAGAAACTAGGGCAGCACGGCAATTATTCTCGAATCTGTGGGTGTTTCAACTTTTGCAGGAGGCTTTGGAGGTTTTCTCTGTATAGACAGTAAATGCATTTGGTTTCTTCCTCCTAGATCTTGTGAAAAGCCGTCTGTACTGGCTTGATTCTAAACTACATATGCTATCAAGTGTGGACTTGAATGGTCAGGACCGTAGAATTGTGCTGAAGTCTCATATGTTCCTACCTCACCCTCTTGCTCTAACAATATTTGAGGTAAGAATTACTTCCTGTAGTAATTGTTGAAGACTATTGCTAGTACATGGCTAGCAACTATGGTGCTGATAGCAGCATGGAGGTAATGGAATGCAATGACTCTGTCTTCTAGGACCGTGTGTACTGGATTGATGGAGAGAATGAGGCAGTCTATGGTGCCAACAAATTTACTGGATCTGAATTGGTTACCCTAGTGAACAACCTCAATGATGCACAGGACATCATTGTGTATCACGAACTCGTTCAGCCTTCAGGTAGTTCTAATAGTTTATAGTCATGTTAGCATATACTTGTAAGAAGCCTGCCGTGTTTGGGTGGTGGCAAACAGTATCCATCCCCTGTATAGCTGTCTGCTTCACTTCTACTTGGAGTGCTTGGAGCTTCTAACATAGACATCCCCACTGGGGTTGACGGAAGGTCTAGTTGCAATTGCTCTCTTAGGCAGAGCCGGTACAAACCTATAACCTGCAGAGACAAGTAACTCTACTAGAGCAGCTATCAAGTGAGCAATTATGCTATACACCTGGAATATGAGAGCTCACTCCTGTCAATTGCTGTGCAAACAGGCAGGAACTGGTGTGAAGAGAACATGGCAAATGGAGGTTGTAGCTACCTGTGCCTGCCTGCTCCTCAGATAAATGAACACTCTCCAAAGTACACCTGTGCATGTCCTGTTGGATACTTCTTGCAGGAGGATGGTCTGAGATGTGCAGGTATGGTAACATCACTGAAATATTTTCCAGGGTGGATGGGGAAGGAGTAGGGATGCTGAACGTGTTGTAGGCAAATATGGCAGTATAGGCTGACAGCTTTGCATGAGTTAATCTAACTTAATTAATCTTGGAGGGAGTGGTCTTCTAGCATGCACTAAGCTGGCCCTCAAAGTCTGCAGGTGCTGTTCAAATTCCATGCTTGGCTTCTGCGTCATCGTCATTTGCAACAGGACCTTATACCTCCATGGCTTTCTGCAGACGGCAAACACATGTACAAAACATACCAAGCCCCTTTCTTATAAAACAAAGGGTGTAAACTAACACAGCTTTACAGTGTGTAAATACAGTGTTGAAAAGCTGACAGGCTAATCTTGCTGGCCAAGAAAGTTTTGTTTGGACTTCCTTTCGTGGTTCAAACAAACATGCTACTGCTATTACCCTGAGTACTGACTATAGGGCAGGCTTGTTTGTCCAGCAGAGTGGAACTAGAAACTCCAAGGTGCCACTTAGTATATTGCATGTTGATTCTGACTGCCTCAGAGCACTGAATGCAAGTATGCTGTCCTCAGTTGGCTGCTCTAAAGAGCTGCTATAGGTATCGAAGACTACCTAACCAGTAAACTTCTGGAACTAGAACCCCATTCGGAAAATCTGAAGTGAGAGACGGGCTGGCTTACTGTTGTCATGACTCTGAACACCTGTAATTCATGCCTGATTAACTGTCTAGCCTTGTTTATGGAATCATTTTTGATCAAAAGCCTTCAACTGAGGGTGTGCTAGTGAAATAACTAATGTCAGTGTTTGCAATAAAGCTAACAAGCTGCATGATCATTCTGCCATTGCTAAACATTCACTACCATGGCTCTCATAGCTAAGCCATTGCAGAACTTCAGGATTAACTGGGTTCTTGATCTATAATTAGTTTCAGGTACTGGAACAACTGTGGCTTACACTGAGGCTAAAGATACCAGCACAACAGAAAAATCTCCAACTGTTGGACTAGTTCCTGGAGGTACTGGTCCCAATAACTCAGACTGCTAAACATTAGAGAAATTAAATGCAAACTGACCCACTAGCCTACTTGAAGTTTTCTCCTTTGCATGCCAAGTAGAGAACACAGGCCAGGTCATGTGTGTAGCACAACAGCTGGAGCATAGAAGAAACAGAATTAGTTCACTTATGACAGTGTGGAACCTGTAGGTTCCATGAAATCCCGCAAGTGGTTAGAGCAGACAAGCAATAAAAAAAGCTTTTTGCTAATATAGAATGGAGCCTGTTAGGCTGTTCTTGCAGTGTGTTACTGAGAAGCTAATATATGTTAGTAGCTTCTGGGCTTGGGAAGTGCTTGCATCGGACAAAGTCTGCCAGTCAGCAAGCTCACTACTTCAAATTCTCATGCAGCATTCAACATGAGTGGTACGACACCTGAAGTTGCTGCAGCTGGAGGAGCATCAGTGGCTTGGACTGTTCTTCCTGTCTGTGAGTACAGCATTCAGCAGCCTTTAGGACCCTTTGTGGTGGGACGAGCCATTCTTAGAAGCTTGACTTGACCCTACTGCATACTTGCAATCTGTTTCTCTCCCTAAAGTATTGCTGGTGATGGCTGCAGTGGCTGGCTACTTCATGTGGCGTAACTGGCAGCACAAGAACATGAAGAGCATGAATTTTGATAATCCTGTCTACCTGAAAACTACAGAAGAAGACCTCACAATTGATATTGGAAGACACAGTGGTTCAGTGGGACACACCTACCCTGCAGTAAGTAAACCTATTGACATGTCTGAGGCTCCAGGTTAATCCTCAGAGTAGGCATAAAGACTGCCAAATGATACCTGACCCGAGTTTAGGGGAGGTCTCTGCTCTCGAAAGCTGCTGGTTACAGCCAAACCACTGGGCTGAATCAGCTCAGGATTTGTCTTTTTAATCACTGTTAAAGTTGTAGTAGGCAACTACTGTCCTTTACCTGGGATGGACTAATCAGTGCTGAATGTGGTCACTAGCCTGCAGAACTAGACCCTGTTTCAAACTGCTGTGTAGTGATGATATGCATTGGTTTGTATCTTTTATTAGTACAACTGTAGCTAACCTGTACTTATTTTGTACAGATATCTGTTGTAAGCACAGATGATGATATGGCGTGAGCAGTGGATCAGCAATCACTTCCGATTTACTTGTGTTTTACACTCTTTGGGGATAGTAACCAGGTTTGTGGCTGAAAGACTTCCTCCATTCTTGGAAGAAAGAAGATAATTTCTGTATGTATGGGACACTTATGTAAATAGCTATTTTATACGTCTTAACAGCAAACTCTGTAAATACCTGTCCACAACAATTCAGCTTTTAGTGGTTACTGTTTTATCAGTAACCCTTGGATTGGTCAGTCAGTAACACCACTGACCAAATATAAAGCACTTTCCATAGAAAGCCATATTCCAGCCACAACTTGTAACACCTGTACATATGTGTATAGGCCACTTGTAAATATTATTCTTGGAAAATCACTGTCAAGCACTTTGAAATACTTCAAATGTAAATTATTGTACACTGTCTTTTTCAATGATTGGGGCAATGGCAATAGGAAAAAACGGGTTACTATGATTGCCAAAAATTTGTAAACATAAGTAATTTTGTATGTATGATTGAAACAATCTTCTCTGTGACCTCTTAGAGGTGTACAGGTATGAATGCTCTTTAAGAAACAATTGTAAGTCTTAAATGTGGAATAAAAAAAAATAAATCAAGCAGTTAAAGTATTGGTCTTCATTATTATGTTAGCACTGAAGTAAAACAGAGTATCTCCTAAGTTGCAAGCTTTAGTGGGCTACACTGCTACTGCCAGCTAGAACGTGAAGTATTTCTTAAGTTATTTCAGCAGTACCCAAGACTGCCAAGACAGTACTGTCCTGCCAGGTGACTGAGGTTTGTACTTGAGTCTAGTACTCTGCAGGGCACTGGACTGAATGTACTTTGTACTTTGTACTTAGTTGCAGATGTTGTTTGGCTCTTAATCTCACTGAGTTCATTCTTCCTTGACCCTCTTCATTTTTGTATTATGAAATCGTTGTTTACTTCCACAGCAGGCTTGGAGAGTAGTCAGGGATTCCTTCTGTAAAAACAGATCCAACTTACATAGACAAATGCCTTCCTATCTTTGAACTATTTTTTCCCTTGCCATCTGCAAGTGTTTGACTCTGTCACATGACAGAGCAATAAAACACTTTTGGCATCTAATGAAGGTGGTATAGCTGTACTGAGAGCTCCTGCAACTGCAGCCTGTGACTGTGCTTGTGGCCACTAGACAAATCGTCTCTATCACCCTTGTGTTTAGTTTCTCTGCTGCAGTCTCATGGGCTCCCAGAGCAATGGAACACTAATAACCTGTTTCGTCAGGTTTCACTGTTCAGTTGGCTTTGTATTCCTCTTGAAGAACTTGCTGCTGCTAGATACATAAACGTGGCTGTAGTTGGTTACTGAAGTAGTGTTAAAGGTAATGGTATCATTTTTGTTTCCCAACTGAATGAAAAGCCCTCTGGTTCTAAACACTGCCTATTTCTGTCCAGTGTCCGCTAGCCAGTGCGAGTGCGAAGCTGGTTTTGAAACAGGCTTTCTCTCTCCCTCATAAATACTCAAATTTCTTTTAATATTGTCCCTCTGCTCCCACATTTTTATTCTGCCTCCTATTTGGTCTACCTTTAAGCAATAATGTAGAATATCTACACTGCCAGCAAAAATAGAGGAAAATGAACTTAAAGGGAATTGAAGTTGCTCATGTGATTCACTTCTTCCCCTTTTGCAGCTCATTCCTCTACAGCTAGCTGCAGTGTGCCTTTTCGTAATCCAACTTGTATTTGCTTACATTTTTAATGGACACACCTTTTTTCTTCCCCATCAGATCTTTGCTTAAACAGTGAAGATCCATGTATCTATTTTTGTGTAAGTGCTGAATCTTGCTAGATTAGGGAAAAGGGACTGAGACAAAGACTCAGGCTGAAAAAAATAGGGTTGGAGACCCCAGATACAGGAAAAAAGCTTACAGCTACAGAAGCACTCTTCACTCCATAACTTGGATGCAAGTGAAGGCCTGTCAGTACTTTCTGTAGATATGCAACAGTACGTCTGTGTAGAAACATGCTCCTATTCCTCCTTTGAATACCAATAGTGGTTGGTATTATTACTTATTTGAAGAAGGTGCTTGATAAGGTCTGCTCTGTTGAAATGCAGAAGCTAACTTAACACATTTCTGGTTTGCTGGTTGTCATTTTTTTCCCTCCTGGAAAAGCTCTGCCACTTGCCCCTATCAGGTGGAAAAGTTGTAAGAGCAGGGGCAGGACAGAGAAGCTGTGAAATCACAGCCTGACTGCTGCATAGCTAAGCTGTTTAACATCCAAAATAAAGACTGCTTAGAGAAAGGATGGCGGTCTTAACTCTTCCGTGCACAGCCCTCGTCAGGACTCTTACACACCTCTGTCAAGCAATGGAAAATGCTTAATATCATACATGGAAAAAGCAAGCACCACAGCCTCAACAGATTACTGAAGGATAACTTAACTAAAACACTCTTCAGTCTATAACAGATTGATTGAACATGGGAAACACTAAGCCCTAAATCAAGGCAAGTCACTGGTAAAACCAAATATTTAGTAGAAATATTTTTTTGCTGTGGAGGTACCCTCTGTAGAAAAGCTAAGCAGTTTTCCAGTTCTTTTTCCCCTAGACATGATTTCTTGCAGTCAACCTTTGAAATACATGGAAATGGAAATGTTTCGCTGTACTGTCACTGCATAGATTTAGAGCTCAAACAGTTGGGTAGCAACTTGAAAGGATTAACATGCAGAACAGTTGTTTCTCTCCAGTGGAAAGTATTTACTGTTGAAAGGTCTCTTGGAAAGGCTTATCATGGAATACAGTGAACACTGTAACAATCTAGAAGCAGTGCTGCCTGCAGTGAGGTCCCTTTTGTGGGTGTGTGCAATTGAGAAGTGGTGGTTTTGTTTGGACAACCTACTGCTTATTCCTTTTTTTTGGACATTAAATATATAAAAACTCACCTGTCCATTTTAATTAAAATTTTGACTTTCTAATTCAAGAAAGTTAGCCTGTGATTTGGTAGTTGCATAATGCACTGCAGCTGGTTTTGGGCTTCCAACAGAGGAAGGATGTCAATAAACATGGCCAAGTTAAGCAAACAGCCAGCAAGATGGTCCTGGAGCTGGAGCCCTTGGTCTGGGAAGAGAGGCTGTGGGACCAGGGCTGGTGAGAAAAGACAGCTTTAAGGGCACCCAGCAGCATTCTTAGCACCAACAAGAGGGGATGGAGGAGTCTCAGCCAGACTTCACAGCTGTGCATCATGAGAGGGCAAGGGTCAGCGGTACAAGCTGAAACACGAGAGGCTCAGGCTGGAGATAAGCAGAAGGCTTTTCCCCACGAGGACAGCCCAGTTGTGGGGACAGGGCAGGGGGGATTGAGGTTGGGCCTTCTCCAGCCTGGGGGCTTTCAAGCCCAGACTGGGTGAAGCCCAGAGCAGTCTGGTCTGAGCCCACAGCTGAGCCTGATCTGGGCAAGGTCTGGGGCTGGAGGCCTCCCATGATCCCCACTAGCCTGAACAGGATCCTGTGATTCTGTGATTTATTCGAGTATCAAGAAAACAAAAGAACTGATCAGCCTTGCAAAATGTTACTCTTTTGACAATAAATATGCTCTTTTTTTCAAAATGAAGTTAAATATTATCCTGGTAGATGAGAGTTCCTGTGGTGGATAAAATGGAGAGCCGGCAGTAGCAAGCATTCATACCACCTTTTCAGCGAGTGAGCTAGGCCCAGTCATTTGAGCAGTCCAGTCGTTAGCAGCAAGTTTAGGTTCATGCCTATCATCATGCAGTTTTCCACCTCTTGGTTATCTATGTTGGTTGGCACTAGTCCACTTGTGTCAGTGGAGCTTCCCTTGTTATCCTGCAATCCGATTTTTGCAGCTCTAACTGGCCAGGTAAACAAAATTTTACCTAGGTGGAAACATGGCTTCTCAATGGCTAAAAGACCTGGTGCTAGGGGAACTTGATTCATCCTCCGAAAGTGGCAATGATGTTGCCTGGTATAGTGCCACTGGAAAGTATAATCTCTGCAGAGGATTAGAACAATCAGATGAATAATAAAACATTTTTCTCCAGTTCCATCTGAAATGAATAGCTCCAGAACTTCATATTTCAGTATGTATTTCTGCTTCAGGCTCTTGAAGTCTGCAAGTTAAACAAAGCTTGAAATTTCTTTACTCCCTGGTGAAAGCATTCCCACTGTGTAAGTGACATATACTGTGAGTTTCTAACTTTCAGATTGTGCCTCTAGCGGTAAAAGAAGTTGACCCCGTGAACCTTTCTCAAGCAATGACACTTAATCAAGTCTCAGTACAAAAATTCGGACTACATGTGTAATTATTGATGCAGGACCAACTTGGTCATTCTGGTTTTCCAAGAAGGAACGTTTGCTATCCAAGAACATCCAACTCACAACCCCTCGACTTTTTTTGGTTGAAGAATTGTAACTGGGGGGGTGGCATGGTGTCCATAGAATTCATCTCTAAGTTATTGGTTGTGATCCCTACACATTATAAAGTTCGTGTTACCAGGTAAAACCTGGCAATTTTGTAATTATAATGTACCTATTACCTTGCCTCAGAAGGAGAGTTTAAGTGATTGCTTGGATGGAAGTGGATATAGACAGTAAAATGAGCTATCCATAGAGAAAGAGCTAGCTGTTCCTAGCCCTTTTTCTTCTTTGGCAGCCTCCACTGCTGGTGTGATTTATGTAAGTGAACACAGAGGAAGAAAAGCTGTAAAGCTGCTTATTTACAGAGAGCATAATTCAAATGGTATCATGAGAACTGCATTTCAATATTTAATACAGTGCATCCACTTGAGGGAAAAAAACAATTGAAAAAGATGTTTTTCACTATCTTAGGTGTCAGATGCAAATAGCCACCAACTGCTGAAGACTAGCGTTTTGTTAGCTGTCTTCGTAATTCAAAGGTCACATGCGAGCAACAAGCATTCCCAGTAATATGACACCATGTGAAGGTCCCTTACTGACCAACGAGAATCTCTAGCAGGAGACTGTTTAGTGCTCCGTGTATAAACATAGTTTACTCTGACATGACTTTCACTAGGACCCGCCCCAACAGTTTCATCTAGCATTCAGCACTTAAAAGGGTCCATTTCAGACTACGGCCTCTGCAAGCAGCTGTGAAGTAAATGAGCATTAATAATTAGACCTGACATTTATTTTGTTCTTCTCCTTGTTGTCTGACACTTTAGTAGCAGTTAGTTAATTTAACAAACATTATGTGGCAATTTTTACATGGTACTGTAGGGACAACTGAGAAAATGAATCTGCCTTTGAATTATTTCAGAATGGGAGGAAGTCAAGCAGCCAGCCTGGTCATTTAGAGCTTAACATTTACATTAATGGATCAGCAAAGAATTGAAACAACCACAACTTATGTAACTCAGTTCATTCTTTTCAGGGAGCCTGTTCTGTAGGGAGAAAGTTAAGCTTCGCACTTTGCCTCAGGAGAAGAGACTTAGCCATGGGTCTGGCATGTAGAAGCTAATCATCAGTAGAGAATATTTCAGTGCCTCTGGTGCAGCTAGACATGTGACACCTTCCTCTTTGCCTGCACTTCCCCTTTTAGTTTTTGTGGAAGACTCTTGATGCTCTGAAAGAAGGTCTGTAGGACTGAGAAGTACAATGTGAGTAACCGGAGAGGGATGAGCAACCCTGAGTTCACTGGCGTTGAAGAGCCAGTTGCGGGCAGTAACAGAGTGATGAATGCACTGTGAGGTGGTGGTATGGGCCATTTCCCAGTTTTTTTTTTGTCATCCCATACCCTTGGATAAACTTTCAATCTCTGTTGTGTTGACCACAGATCACAGCAAGAAAGATGACCCAAGTCCATAGTGATCAGAAGTAATTGCACAGGTAAATCCAAGAACACAGGAAAGACATGCTAAAACCCCACTTGCCCATGCTGCAAAAGGCAGGGCAACCGAAAAAAGCACAAAAAAACTGGAAGGCCTTCATAAGGCCTGCAGCAACATCCTTTGATGCTCTTTGAAGGATGAGTCCCTGCCAGAGACTCTGGGACTTAAGGAAAGGCTCCAGCCCTCTTCTCAGGGCAGCATATGAAGCCTTATCGATCCAGATGGAGGGAGTCTGGCAGAGGGCTACAAAGATGATGAGGGGATTGGAGTGTCTCTCCTACAAGAAAAGGCTGAGGGACCTGGGATTGTTCAGCCTGAGGAAGAAAAGACTGAGAGGGGATCTTACAAACGCTTATAAATAACTGATGGGCGGGTGTCAAGAGGATGGGGCCAGACTCTTTTCAGTGGTGCCCAGCAACAGGACAAGGGGCAACGGGCACAAACTGAAGCACAGGAAGTTCCATCTGAACATGAGGAGGAACTTCTTTAATTTGAGGGTGACGGAGCACTGGAACAAGTTGCCCAGAGGGGACAGGCCAACAAGGAGAGGTGGTGGAGTTGCTCTATATGTGAGGGAACAACTGGAATGCATTGAGCTTGGCCTGGGGGCAGATGAAGGTGTTGAGAGCTTATGGGTTAGAATTAAGGGACAGCCTGATATGGGTGATGTTATTGTGGGTGTGCACTACAGGCCACCTTACCAGGAGGAGGAAGTTGAAGAGGCCTTCTACAAGCAGCTGCAAGCAGCCTCACAGTCACAGGCCCTGGTTCTCATGGGGGACTTCAACCACCCTGACGTCAGCTGGGAAGACCACACAGCTAGGCAGGCGCAATCCAGGAGGTTCCTGCAGAGCATTGATGATAACTTTCTGATGCAAGTGGTGGAAGAACCAACAAGGAAAGGCGCGCTGCTGGACCTTGTACTAACAAACAAGGAGGGACTGGTTGAGGATGTGAAGGTTGGAGGCAGACTCGGCTGCAGTGACCATGAAATGGTGGAGTTCAGCATCCTGCATGGAGGAAGCAGGGCGATAAGTAGGATTAAAACCTTGGACCTCAGGAGGGCTGACTTTGGCCTCTTCAAGGAGCTACTGGGAAAAATCCCGTGGGCCAGGGCTCTCGAAGGCAGGGGGGTCCATGAGTGCTGGTCGCTGTTTAAACGTCAATTCCTCCATGCTCAGGATCGGTGCATCCACCTGAGAAAGAAATCGAGCAAAGGAGGCAAGAGACCTGCATGGTTGAACAAGGAGCTTCTAGTGGAGCTCAGGTGGAAGAGGAGGGTCCATGGAATATGGAAAGAGGGACAGGCCACTTGGGAAGAGTACAGAAACGTGGTGAGAGCATGCAGGGATGCAATGAGGAAGGCCAAGGCCCACCTGGAATTGAATCTGGCAGGAAATGTCAAAAACAACAAGAAGGGCTTCTTCAACTACATCAGCAGCAAAAGGAAGACTAGGGACAATGTGGGGCCACTGCTGAATGAGGCGGGTGTCCTGGTGACGGAGGATGCGGAGAAGGCAGAGCTACTGAATGCCTTCTTTGCTTCACTCTTCAGTGCCAAGGCAGGCCCTCAGGAATCCCAGGCCCCAGAGGTAAGAGAAGAAGCCCACAGAGAGGGTGACTTTCCCTTGGTTGAGGAGGACTGCGTGAGGGATCGCGTGAGAAATCTGGATGCCCACAAATCCACGGGCCCCGATGGAATGCACCCACGAGTGCTGAGGGAGCTGGCGGATGTCATTGCTGAGCCACTCTCCATCATCTTTGAGAGGTCCTGGAGAACAGGAGAGGTGCCCGAGGACTGGAGAAAG
>Ga0065711_1036405_pt1 | contig 21027 bp, 5 predicted proteins | sample Hoacrofraction12_FD_59098 | JGI IMG/M metagenome (GOLD analysis project Ga0065711, IMG submission 59098) | Hoatzin crop microbial communities from Cojedes, Venezuela - Epithelial fraction 12 v2 (version 2) | ecosystem: Host-associated > Birds > Digestive system > Esophagus > Crop | place...
GAGACTCCTGGGACGAGCACAGATGGGGGGATTCAAACTGTTTCAGAATTTTTTTCCCCTGAAGATCTTGCCAGAATTGTAGATAAGACATTTTAATTTCAACACAGTGCTGTACAGCTGAGCAGTGTAGCCAAGCAGTTCTGCACCTTGCTTGAGCAGACCTGGTAGTACGTGTCATGGGGAGGGAGTAAGAGGAGCAGAGGACCCAGCTGACAGCTGATATGTCCCTAGGCTGTTGACACAAAAAGTGGCAGGGAGGTACAGATCTGCGAGCCACTGTCAACAGAAAGCTGCTGGCGTTTTTTCCCTCCCTAGACAACTATGCATACAGTGATTTTCTGAGTCACAGCATCTCAGCCCAGCAGATCAAATAATTTGCCCGGTACTGGAATAAGCTAGTGTGCAAGCCTGGAATGGTGAGCTCGCTCTGTTTGCTCAGCTGACAGCAGCTTAGCAGTTGCTAATTCCATCGCATCCCCTCAGAGCAAAGGAGGAGAAAATGTAGCACCCAGCAAGAGAAAATACAGAGTGACTCTGTATTGCTCTTTCCACTAAATATGCCCAAATGCAGGAGACAGCTCTCTCCCCTCAGTTCCCTGAGCACAGAGTGTTTGCTTTATCCGGTGATGTAACACTGCTAAATAATAGACAAACCTGATATGAACTCTCCTACTTATCTCTGCGCTGGTGCTGGCACGTTGCAGAATCTTGGTACATTTTTCACTTGATTTTCAGCAGCTTCACAACCAGCAATATGCCACTGCCCTCTGCTGGAAAAGCACCACGAGTCGTGCCAGGTGAGGGGAACAGAAAACCGGAGTGGAATTTTGTAGATGCGTAATATTATTGCATTTACTGCACTTGGAACCGGAGCGCTGTGAAATGCGGCAGGACAGGGACAGCAGGAGCCCTCCGCCCGTCGGGCAGAGCAGGATACGCTCCCCTATCAGGGCCCTCTTCTTCCCCGGCTTCGGTGGGCTCCCAGGATGGGAAAAAAACTTGGCAGCAGAATGAAACATCAGACCAGAGTTACCAGAACTCTCCCTTTCTCCTACACTTCACATATGGAATTCAGTCGGGATTTTTAAGAACTCTTTTCTATCTAAAGCTATGTTTTTTGAGAACTCTTACTAGAATAGTCTGGGTAAAAACTGCCCAGTTTAGGCTATCTAGTACTTGCTAAAGATTCAAGCCAGCATTTATTTTGTAGTGTAGGTTGTTCAACACACCTCAGGAAAACCACATCATTCGAACTGCTGTCAGATTGTTGTGGTTATACAACCCGCATGGACATCACCGCGATGTGCACCCCTCATGAGCACTAAATCTGGGCTTCATCTAAAACCAATGGCAGCAGTATTTGAGCGAGCAGAGGTATCTGAGGAAGAGTTATCTTTCCAGAATAAGTTTCCATAAGGTTTATTTAGGTTTATTCTGGTGTGGTGCCTGAACTTTATCATACTGATTTCTCATCATGAGGGGCATTATGTTCTCCCTGAACTACCAAGACAGTATTGCTAGGTTAGTCTCCAAGCATAGAAATACTGGAGTTGCTGCCTTGAAGAACCATGGCAGATCTTCAGCTTAAAGCTGGAGGTTCAAAAATATTAGCTTTGGTTGACAGGTGCACAAATAGCCAAGGTGGTGTGTTCAACCCACTGCAATGGCCTGCCTCCATCACTGGTCAGGGTGACACATCCTGGGGAAGGAGCAAGAAATCATGTGGAAAATATAAGAAGATGCATAGCAGGCCTTGACAGCTACTCTTTCCCTTCTTTCCCTTTCAGTTTCCTTTTCTCTTCTCTCTTTTTCCCCTTCCCTTTCCCTAGCATTGTAGAAAATGATCGTCCTGAGGATGGGAGTGCCACAATGGGGACAGGAGTTCTGAAAATTAAATGGACTGAGTAACCAAAGACCAGCCAAGCAGAGGGTGAAGGAGAAAGCCTCCTCAGCATAGCAGCAGCTGGAACACTGGGTATGAAATGGCTGCTCCACAGACTGGTCTGCATGATTGGTTTCCCTGACATTAACTTCTAAGCCCTTTGCCTAATTTGCTGACCCATATATGGTTTTATGTCTTTAAATATATATTAAATGCGTAACAACTTTTTCTAATGGCTCCATGAATGACACACTGCTGCCCTGTAACACAGTAGCTGTCCCTGCAGTTACATAGATGTGTCTGATTATAGATCAGCCTTTCAAAAGTACTAAAATGAAGTGGCATTTTATGTAACTCAATGGGTTACAGTAGGAAGCTGTTAAGAGTAGAGGATTAAAATAAAATTGTTCTTGATATTTAAAAAGTGATGAAATGAAGAGAAAAATAAATCCACCCCCAAACACTGCAAATCACTCCTTACAAGTTTGGCATCTGCCAAGATCCTACTTGGAAAAAAACCCTGGGCTCCTTCCCTCAGAGGGTCCTCCCACGCTGTTCAAGGCATGAAGCTCAAGGGTAGTGTTCACTGTCCACAGGCACACCCAGCATCCTCATTAATAAATGCCACTTATCACATGGGGTTTTTTTGATCACTTTCTAAAAATATTACTGCTAAATCTTTGTATTCTGTACATTTTCTCTGATGAGATGTAAATGCAGGGAGGAGATCTGACACATTACAGCAGTTTCCGTGTTCTTTAAAGGTAAACATTCAAAGGTGGGACATTAGTGTGTTACATTTAATGTTTACACATCAGTGTGTATTAATGAAGTGATTGGCTGACTAAAATATTTCAACAGTGATCAGTCAAAGTACGATTACAAGTTGAATCAAGTTATTGAAATGAGGGACTACATTCAGCTGGAAAGAAACATGAATAGAAATAACTCATGAGTTTTAGATTATTCATTTGTATTACTTCTAAAAGATCATCCCAGCTTATTGTCTGTTGCCTTATTTTCTTTTCATTTCTATGACATGACTGCTACCATAAATAAATGAACTTGCATAACTTTCAGATCATTCACTGGATGTGGCATTGAGTACATCACAAAACGGAAAAGTATATTCCGCAAAATGCGTTCCTCTGATGAGATGGAGTTAGTCTTGCGTATTTATTTCCAACATTTTGGCTAGGCATGTACCTGTCGCACATACTTAATAAACACAAGATTATTTTCCAGAATTCCACTGAGTAGTTTTTTGCCATTAAACACTAAAAACGAAAAAAAAAAATATCAACCATTCACTATTAAAAGACTTTAATTATTTGGAACACTAACATCAGGAATGTTTACTTGAAAAGGTTTCTTTCCACTTCAGTCCATCTTCAAACCTGTTACACTGTATTCCACTGACTAGTATTACAAATTACACTGACATGTTTCCTCATACTTGTAAAAGATAGAACTACAGTAAATTGTTTCACAAAGTGTTTGGAAAAAACATATATAAGAAATCATTCTTTCCCTCTTCTTTTATGATGAAGCAGAAGCTTAGTTTTAAAGTAACAAGAACAGTCATTATAGAGCTAAATATATTTGACATATTTAACCTCACAAATAAATAAATATATACAAGGGAGGTTACAGCATGTCAACTACAAAGTAGAAGCTTTACATTGTAGAACTGAGAGCATTCAAGAGATCTGACACAAAACAGTTTAAGATTACTACATGGTAGTAAAAAAGAGAAAAAAATCTTAATTCACTAAAAATATAGGTAGCTGTACATTAAATTGATAGTTAGATTACAGCTCAGCTTCAGTTAGGATACTGTGTTTGCTTTTTATTTATATTTTACTGATCTATCGTGTATTACTGATTCCTCATTTTTTCAGGAATGTTTGGTTTTCCTTCACTTCTGATCACCTTAATCAGGTAGAAATCTCACAGTAAGCTGCTATGTGAACGCTATTATCTACAGTAGTTAAGCAAGTGGGATGATAAAATGTAAGTTCAGTAAATGCTTGTACATAATCTCTCCCTAAAATATTTCCCTTACTAAAGATCTCTGACAACACTCATCCCTGTTAATAATTACATTTTAAGTGAATTGGGTTGACTTTCATTCATACCACCATGTATTGCAAGTATCTGCAGTTATGAGACTGAGGTTTCGTTAAGGTCCGTGTAACGACAGCAGTGTTTCTGGACAGAATAAGATCAGGACATCCTCCTCCTCCCACCAGGTGTTTGCAGCCAGGGAAAATATGCCATTTGTGCGGTCACAGCATTAAACGATCTCTGCACGCAAAAGCACGTGCAAAGAGCAAAGAAAGGCACAAATCCACTTCCCTAATCACTGAACATCCACCTGCTTGGCAACTGAAAAATCTCAGCACAATTTTCTGGACACCTTCTGAATACAATTAATCAAATACTTGGCTAAAAATATTTTGTTTAGAGAAAAAGTGCCTTTTTTAAAAACAAAAATTTCCATTAGGAGACATTCTCCTCTGAAGACAGTATTTGAAAATACCTTTGATGTTTTGGCCCATGCCTTCAGCGTCATGCACAGCTACAATTTTTTAAAACCTGTCATGGGGCAAGACATGCTTTGTGAGGAGATGCACTTTTGGCAGTCATGCCCCCATGGTAATGTATCACACATTTATAGAGATTAAAACAAGTAAGCATTTTATGCTCTTGTCTGTGCTCTGCACACACACAACTCAGTGTTGTTATGCACAGAGTATAATGATGTGAAATTCCCTAATGTTGCCTGAACACTGTTTAAACTCTATGCTTCCAACAACCTCAGTCAAGTCAACAAACAAGGGAGCAGGAGAGGGATACTGATAACGTTTTGTGCCCGGAAAGATGTTGTTTATTTATTACTGGCAAATGCATTCCAGCTTATTCTAATGTTGCAATGCCATCTGATGGAGGTGTCTATACATACAGTATATCTGAACTACTGAGACTGACAAACAAACTCATGGGTTTACAAAGTATTCATCTTGTATTTAAATACTTAAGTTTTAGCACCATTTGTAGTTCTTAGATTGTCTGTGGTACACATTGTGGTTTCCTCTGTCATATTTACTGTGTGCATTGCTATAAAAATACATGTGGAGAGACATCTAGCTATCTATTCATATATCTATCTGTAGTGGAATGTCGTCTATTTTGTTTAGCGAAAAAGAACTTTAAACATAGAATTGCGGTGGGAGATGCTGCATTTCGTACATACCAATCAATAAATGCTGAAATGTGGCTTTGGGTAAACTTCAGATTTACCTGTGTACTTGTTCTGCGGATATGCCAATGATACCCACAACTGTCTGTTTCCATACACAGAAATGGGCTTAAAATTTGCAAGAGTTACTAGCGACCTGCACACCCTTCTCGGGCAGCAGATCTATGTAATAAGTGTGTTTCTACATACAAGGATACAAAATAGCCTGAATTTACAGCACATACTGTTTTGGTAAGCAAGATTTGCATGATAAGGTCTATTTAGTAAAAAATGGTTTAAAATAACCCTTTAACACTAGCGTTAGGGTTTTATTCACTTACAAATAAAAAACACACAGCACTAGACAGTCAAGAAGCAAGAATGTAACAAGTGTCATAGGGAAAATCCGTATTTTTCAAGAGAAAAAGACCACCAGTAAACTGTTCAATAAGAACTTGCCTATACTGCATGACACGTCTGCTGTTTTCTCCAGGAGTCAAGAGTTTCTTCTGTTTGGACTACATAATTTAGAGTTAGGCTTGTGGCTCTTCAGTCTTAAGAAATATTTACACAGGATTACAATTAGCTGTCCAGTCATCATGGTGGCTGACACACATTTAAGAACAGCTCAATACCATGGTGGAAATTTGTCTTTTTCCACAACAGTAAAAAGGTAGAGAAATTGGTCCTTGAGTGGAAGCTGTTAACAGAAGAACATTATAAACTGGGAAAAAAACCCTAAACAGGTCACATTCTATGACATCCAGTATTCTCAATTCCAGGCAGAATTTTTGTCTTCCTTTGGTTTACAAAATTCAGAAGCCCACTCAGAATTTTGTGCTGTGACTAAATGTGTCAGACATGATGATATTTTTATAGAAGTTGTCGGAGTGAGGATTGCAGTATCCCTTGACTTTGTCAATAACCTGGTGGACAGGGATGATTGATGTCTGTTCTCCATCCTCTTGGGAAAATTTTGAAGATGGCTTGTCAAGAAAAACATTCTCTAGAAAGATGAAGAAACAACAAGAAGTTAGACCTTCTTAAGCAAACTCGTAGTTTAAGAGGTGTGTCACTCCCACACAGATATGCCTTCAATGGCCACTACTGATGAATGAAATTACTGCCCTAAAAGCCAGCAAACAACCTTTTGGCTTGGCATTGCTTCTTGTAAATTCTTTTGAGATGCCTGGTGTTGTGGACATCTTGAAATTATTGTGGGCGTCTTGATAATTTCTCATGAAATTATGCCTCTGTTCCTTTGCCTAAAGTGTGACTGACTCCTACGACCTTTTAATATACTAATTTACTGCTGATGCTTTGAATCTTACAAACTAAAAACATTTTGATAGCACTGGAATAGGGGTGACCTCCATAACACCCGGTAAACAACATCTCCATATAATGAAGTAGTGGAAAATGACAGTAAATGGATGCAATTATTTTAACAGTGGAGGTCTTAGGCTACGGATGGAAATAATGTATTTTGTGCAGAGATTTAGCAGAAGATGACTTGCATCTTCAAGCAGATAACAAGAGCTGAAACTGGCCTAAACTTTGTGCTTGCCTAGCATCACTTTCTTTTTTCCATATTGTAGAGGGTACGGACTGAACAACCGTGGGGAGGAAAAGATGCAGAAAACTGGCATCCTTTCAGAGTTCATGTGCTATAAATCATGGGTGGAGCTTAAGAGAAAAAGGAGCAAAGCAATTCTCAGCCGTGCTGGGAAAGTCTGCTTCAGCGTTGCTGTTTGGAGAATGGTCAGCAGGTAGAGCTCATGTAATGAGCAATGAGAAGGAGAGAGCCTGTATCTCATTTTCTCAAGTACATTGTCCTAATGAGATTTCTTATGTCTTCCACTGTAGTGAATAAAGCTGGAACTAATTCTCTTAACCTAGGCAAGGTTTGGACCATCGCTAGCCAACAGTAAGATGGAGTATCCTGCGAAGCAATGTTTTCTACAAGTGAAGTTTTTGATGGCTGTTTACAAGACCTTGGTGAAATCACCTTCAAAAATTCCTTGGTAAAGGATCGTTTAAGAATTTAGCATATTACTTAAACTATGATTTCATACAAAACTTTTTTCATATAGAAATAAATTAACTAAAAATAAACAGAAAAGTAACCCGCCCCTGCAGAAGTCCTGATATCAAGGCATAAAAGAGTATAAAATGTTGCAAAGAAGAAATGGATTACAGAGTGAGAAATCAAAACAGTTTCACTCATGAAAAGAGAAACAGGCATGTTCAGGCATATCAGGATGACTTTTTCAAAGCACGCAAGAATGTCTATGAATTACAGCAAATAACTCCATGTCCAACAGCAAACTGCTGAGTACTGTGTGCCTTTCAAATGTATGCATTCACTAGCCAATGGTACTACATTCTGAAGTTTTTCTACATATTGAATACCTTATTGCAAAGACAAAAAGTTAATTCTCAGTCTTTAGGGAAAGTTTTTGAAATTCCTTACAAATATATACATTTTTTTTCACAAGGCATCATTACATCGTTAAATGGCAGCTATTTCCTCATGAAATGTGCATGCACAGGAATTATGCAAGGCCTCTGAAACCAGCAGTGCCCTCTTTTTTGTTTAGCTTAGTGGGCTTCACACCTAAGTACAGGGTTAAAATCCTCTATCACTGAAGTAAATGGGAGTTGTACCACCCAATTCTCTGCAGAAATAATCTTAACTTCTAATTCATATAAGTGCTATATATGGTATTTAAGTGCTATCTACAAGATTATTTCAGACTTGTAGACAGCAGGGCCACAAGATGGAGAAGTGATTTCTTTTGTCCACACAGTAGGGCCCACCCAATATTTATTTTCCAATCGGTGTGTTCTGCAGCCAACCAGCAGTTCACAGCACAGCTTTCAGGCATATATAGTTTGTCATTCAGAGTCATTTTGGGTGTGACTGGATATGAAAAATCAAGGGCTAGAAGACTAATTCCATAGTGGCCATAGACCAAACAGAAATACAATATCTTAAAATTCCTGTAATAACTTTCAAAAATACTAAAAAAATTTCTAGGAATTGATCAGATTGTTTTTGCTTTTTAATATACGCTTTGTGTATTTTGTGTATAGGTGTTTCAACTTAATCTAATTGCCCCAGACTACTGTACACAGGCATTAATGTCAGGACATGGTCTGTTTTCTAACATGGCATCTTTCCAATGCTTCATGCCCCATGCAGAGTGCAGATGCCCAGAGCCTGAAGCACGCTTACCCTTTGATTCTGCATCAATGGCGCAAGATGTAACAGTGAGAAACAAGCAGTGCTTCTGATTAGCAAAGCCCTTTGCGTCAGTGAGGACATCATGCAAGTGGCATCCCTCCACCCTGTTCAAACCATGCATTCAGCAAAAGCAATTCTCACTTTACCTGTAATGCTCCACCACTGATGAGGAAAGGGCCTTAGAAGACATTATCTATACCACAAACACACGAATGCTTGTGTCAATTCCAGGGAGCACGTTAGAACCATATTAACAAGAGTTGCCAAAACGTATAGCTGTTACATTATTTGCCTGCAATTCAGCTAAGACATCAAACTGAGAAGTGTAGCTGCATTAAAAATCGGAATCTTAATGTTATTTTCTATTTTTTTAATACATGAGACGATATGTCAGTATTTTAAAACCTAAGATTAGCAAAAAATCCTTTGGAGTATCACAATAAAACGTGTGTTTTCAGAGGTCAGAGCAAAATGTGTCAGAAAAATGTGGTAGTCCCTTAATGTCCAATAAACTGTCACATTACAAACTATGATTACATTACTAACTGCAGGCCTTTTTAGGAAAAAATTTATGCATGGGATTAAGCTCACCAATTTGAAGAAAGTACATGAGCTTGTTCCTAACTTCAAGTTTCTGTGAACTTACTTCTTCCTATCTGGAACTGTTTTATTGTTGTGTTTCAACCACGCATTACAAAAACTCCAGCTCTAAGTCTCTTTAATTGTCAGAGTCACGAAAAGCCCTGAGTTCAACAAAAATTTTAAGCATATTTTTATCACTAATCCAGATCCCAAGGGTCTGAAGGTTGATCTGCCACGAGTACAAATGGAATTCTCTGTCTGCAGAACAGAGAATGTTCTGCAGCGGGAAGGGCGCAATGCTCTCCTCCTTTACTACTAAATTAATCGTAGCACTGCGGTCGGTGGATATTATAAACGTTGTTCATGCAAGACTGCTGACAGAAGTGTCCCTTCATAGGAGAGTGAGCTGAAGACAGCTTGATCAGGGCAGCTGGGTGGGTGGCACCCCGGTGAGGCGGGTGCCAGCCGTGTCCTCCCAGCGCAGCTGCGAATGGCAGTCCTGTGAGCAAACTCCGGGGAATTTCTAAGATACAGCTTGTTTTTACTGTATTCAAAGCAAGTGTACTTCATGTACATTCTCGATAACCAAAAAAAATTTACACTCCTAAAATACCTGATGCACAGCTCCTCATGCTAATGGATGCATTGAATATTGTGAAGTGAGAAAACAGCAATGTAGTTCTTAAAAAAGGGGATTTCTAGACAGAAGTTGTGTACCTAACTGAACCAGGTAATGATCATCAATAAAAAAATAAGGTTTTTCCTGGAAACTATGCCACATATCAAGACAGGAAACTGTATCATCATAAATGAGACATTGAGGACCTCTGAAAATAATTTATACTTAAGAAACAACATAACTTTCCTTCCAGTAAAATCATGTATTTCTTATCTAAACATTGCTTGCAACACACTTTAAAGCAAGTAAACACATCTTTGGGTTAAATATGTGGGCAGATTTTATTTCCATCATGTTTTAGAAAAGCATTCTGTGATAATGTTATGTGACTTTACACAAGACAAAACATAAATTCACAAAAACGTAGTAACAAAAAAATCTGAAGTGATTTTCTGAAATATTATCTCACACATCTGCAAACAGATTTGCAAATCATTTCAGCTCCTCTCTTTTTTTGCTCCTTTAAAATGCTCTTATAATGAGCACATTTTTATGGCATGAGTGCAATACAGATGATGCCTTTTATTACATACACCAATGACATCTAAATAAATAAGCAGTAGATGTGTTATGTTATTTGTAGAAGGGAAAGACAATGCATACTCCGGGAACACAGTATCAATTTCCAAGTAGCCTCCATTTGCCTCTCTATCCATAAATGTGCTACAATTAAATGGAAGCAGTTTGACCAAGTGAATCAACTGTGGACTTGGGTTCAGAAGACTTGATCCTTATTTCCAGCTGTGCTGCTAACTTTCATGTTACCTTGGACACTGAACATCATCTCCCTGTGCTTTGGTTACTCTGTGTTTACAATGGGATAAAAAGACTTACCTTCTTCTAGCCAAAGAGGTGAAAACGCTATAAAAAAGTAAGGTTTGCTTTCTTCACACCTACTTTGTTTAGTATGGGAATATACCCAGATCAGAATTATATACTGGATGTACTGTATGTTTGGTTAAGATTCTTATTAAACCGTAACATATATTTTAAAAAAGCTGAAACTATATAAATTGGTGAAATTTTCTCACATTAACCTTTGGGAAGAAAACCCTATTGTACCTTTAACACGAAACTACTTATTTACAGATGTACTGTGTTACAGTGCAAGAACTCACCCGTATGGCTGTTTCGTTTGCAATATGTATTCGTTGTAGATTTTGATTTGGACGTTAAGTAGGTTGAATTGGAGCCGATGGAACTAGAGGACAGGGATTTCCCAAGATTATCAGAACTCTTCTTTATAATATTGGTTGCTGTTTTGCTCCAATCTAAAAATGATTGAAAAATTTTACATAAATTACCATAGGTAGTAAATTTACTCAGTTATGAACATTTCAAGCATTAGATACACTTCTTCATGTTGTTTATAACAAACGGCCTATCCTTTTCCTGTCAGGTAGCCTCTTTGGTTCTTAAGAAATACAAGAATTAGTCCAACTTGATTTACTTTGCTGTTTACCACAGCAGTTAAAATTGGTGGCTCTAACTCTCTAATGATAATTTGGCTGGATGGCAGAACTGTAAGATCTGGCTTTCCAGGATGCAGGAGAGCAATGAAGATCTGTAGCAGTATAAGGATGCCAGAGTTTTACCACCTGAACAGAGAAATCCAGAGAGATAGTAAAGGGACGGATAGGAGCATTTACAGAGGTCTTATCATTTCACAGCTTGATCTGCTGAGGTAGATACTACATATTAGTGGATTTGCACTTATAGGGTTACAGGGTTTATCATATTGGTGCAATATTAATTAATAATAATGGTTATTCAGTAATTTACATCTGACGAGTTTTGTCTGAACTATTAACACAATAGGCTCTTATACTGGAACAACTTTCAAAATTAAATTAAATGACTAACACCAATAAAATTACTGAGGAACATTCTCACTAAAAAACTCATCACAAGTGTCCCAATACCAGTAGAATAAATGTATCTAACTACTTTTGTATCATATACTTGCAGGTCAGTACAGATAGTTTCACACTTTAGTCTTGATACTGTTATTCACTGTATTGCAAGGAAATTCACAAAATGGAAGAGAAGTCCAAACCAAAGACACACGGGCCACTTTTGCCTTAAATCAAGACAAATATTTTATACCAAGTCATTGCTATAGGGTATAGGTTACTATTTCTCTGATCTAGCTATGGCAGTGTTGCAAGGCTTTGGCTTGTTTGCTTCTTCGCTTAATTGTAGCATGCCCTAAAGTACATTTCAATTGGACAGGTATGCAAGTTCACATTTGGCTTATATTTCACTTTTCTGCCTGCAAACTGTGTCAGGTTCATGGAGAATAAAACCAGCCGGTGGTGATGGACTGGTTAATGCTAGGCATAATGACAGCACATTAACTGTGCCACTGAAGTACTCCTATCCTTCAGGTTTTTATTTCTGTTATACCCAGAAGCTGCCCACCAGCAGCATAAAAATCTGGAAATAATTCATCCACCTGTGTTTGCCAGTTCAGGAGTTACAGCGGGAACCACATGGAAACTGAACATATGAAACAATCTGGATGTCTGATCTGAATGAATATGCTTTTCCTAATTTGTATTAACTCTCTGAAATCACGAATCAGGTTTTCTTACTACAAAGTGAAAGCATAAATGTTTTATAGTGTGCAATGAGAATGTATTTCCTAAAAAAACCAGAGCAAAACAAAGCAAAAGTCTTGGTGGCAAAGCAGTTACTTATAATCTTGAAACAAACCTTGGATGCCAAGAGAGAAAGGACACAAGGGTATTTGGGGTGCTGTTATTATCTGGGCTAGGCTAGCTTACCTTACTAGGCAATGAGCTTGTGCCACCCTACATCAACTCTCGATTTCAACCCTCGTCACTGAGCAAGAACCATATGAGCAAGAATTATATGGTCCAAAAACATTACATCAGACAACAAAGCAAGATCCAGTCATCTAAACACAGGAGTCTAATGCCATCCGAGATGGCCAAACGTGCAGGAGACTATAAGCACAGTGTCCCAAGTGTTGCACTTCGAAGTGTCCAAACCAACTGCTCTCCTTTCTCTCTGAGATTCACAGACAAAGATGAACTTCAATTCTGGAACCTAATCAGGTTCTATCTGCTAAAGGAATCTTCTACATTTTGGAGTCTCTAATGATCTCTCTGAATTATATAGTGAAGGACAGAACAGTCTGAAAAGGCAAAGATAAAAGCAAAAGACCTCAGAGTATTTCTATCTGTCTTTTAACAAATTGCTCCTACATCAACCTAATAGTTCACACAATTCAGTCAACACACTGTCGTGTAGGAGAAAAGGAATAAGATTGGCTTTTGAATGAAAGAGTTTGAATCTCTGGACCTTTATTTAATTTTTTTTAGTTTGCAGGGTCCAAATGGCCTTCCAAAACCTTGCTTATAGCCCCACAAAATTTACCAGCTTTCAGTGGAAAACTGAAAGAGAAGATTTGAGAATTTTTATGGAGTGATATCTGAAAAGTCCCTTGGCATTTGTTAGTACTGAAGTGACAGCCTATGATTAATTTATTTTTCCATATCTCTGGCTTACATAGTATATTAAAAATAACTTGGCAAGCTGTTCACCTGGACTTTTACGGACTACTGCAGCATCTAAGGAGGGGAGCTGTGAATTGCTTTTACCTGAATTGTCTGCCAGCCGGAATCTGCCACAACAGAGATGTCTTCTCCATTGTTTCTGTACGTTTTCTTTCATAGCACAATGGAATACAAATATAAATAAACCTGCGACAAAAGCAAATAAACAACAAATGAAGCATGTATTTATAAGCAGACAAATAGGTTAACTAAAGTCTGCTAACAAAAGACCATGAAGTACAAGCGAAGGAAAATCATCTTAAAGTTTTCTTACTGTCATCTATGCTTCAGTTAAGAGGTATGGAAATTGATTAAAATTTTGCCATCCTCTAGCTGCTATGTAAGTGCTTGTGACATCAGAAGAGAGAGAACTGGAGCCCTTTTATTGACACTGTTGATTTAGATCCTGCTCAGTGTGGATCTTCTAATTTTTTATTGGCTTAGAGGAAAATAATTAAAAGGTTTTGTCTTTGGACAAAATGAATACTTTGCAACAGCAAGAGCCAGACTGCAAAGTAAATACAGACACTGTTATATTAGCAAGAAGGTATTTTATCTTATTCTGTTCCGTATCTACAGAACTGTGGGCTGCATTCTTTTAAAACCGGTCTTGTAATTGGCACTAAAGAGTGCCCTGAAAAAGCACACTTGGATGTATAGCCATCACATGCAGGTACTTGAAATGATTATGAAAATGGTAAGTGTATGTTCACAAGTACTAATTAGGTGTCCAGCTACTTACTTCTGAAGAAAATTACTCAGTTTGTGTATGCAATTGCAATTAATGTGCTTAAGAATGTTTTTGTAGAGATCATGTTTCTCATGCAATTCTATAATCTTTATTTTCAAGACAGAAGATAAGCATCTATCATGTAGTAAAGGAGGTCTTAACTGGGCGTATGGTATGATTTCATCATTCTACGGAGATACTTTGGAGCTAAATATAGAAGTTGGAAATCTCATATGCTCCTAGCACTTCCCCAGCAGGCACTGGCTGTGGAATCTTCCATCGTTCTCCAGCTTGGCCTGTTCTTGTTCTATCATTATTCACTGGAAGAGAGCCAGCCCGGGGCTGAACACCTGATGGCAAAATGTTACTGCTGAATCCCTCATGGTTATATCTTAAACATGAATAAATGCTACATAATGTGGGCGAACAGGGTTAAGTGCCATCCTTTACGACTGTTCCTTTATGGTCATCAGGAATAGCTCCATATACTAATGCCTACTAAAGTTCAGCTGGTAGAAGACAAGGGCAGGGTATAGCTCGGAAGAAAATGCTTTGGAGCATAAAATTATCCTCTCTTCTCCAAAGTGGTGAGGTCTACTTTTGCATGAATGCTCGTCATTGAACTAGACTTGTATTTGCTTATAGCCATCAGGCCAGGCTGCAACCACTGAGATCAGTTAACTTTAGGTAAAGGTTGTGTCATGAAACACATTTTTTGCAATATTTTTCAAGAGCTGCCGTTGAAAAAAAAGGAGAAGCACAATTTAAGGCAGGCAAACATACCTTAAATGCTGCCCCTAAGCAAGCTCTGTTGAATTATGGCTACTATGTTTGCGTTTAGTAAAATATTTCTGTGTGTGATTTGTTTTAAGCACAGAGTAATTCCAGTGCAGTCACTAGCAGCTCTTACAGGCTTAGAGTTATGCAGTTGTTTGTGGCTCAAAGTACCTCCTAGGACTCCTGTACAGCTACAAACTTACTAAATTTATGCTTAATTAAATTGTGGTGAACGTTTGGAACATTGTGAATGGTTAAAAAAGAAAATACACATGTCTACAGTAATACAAAACAAACGTACTGCATTAAGTACTTTGTCTTTGCCCCGTCTGGGCTTGGTCTCTGAAATTTTTTTCTCTGTACTTCATTATTCATAAAGTTTACAATGTGCTTCAGTAATATAGCTTTGGTTTTGTTTCCTAGAGCCAAATCAGACCCTAGGCTTGGCTCTAGCTTGGCTCTGACTTGAAAGTATTTGGCTTGCCCAGGCATATATATAAAATGAGCAGCCAGAAAAGAGATGTTCCCAGATTTTTTCTCTGAGCATCAAAGAGAGAAAAATCATTTCCTATATAGATGAAATAGCAAAGTACAGTAACGCCAGTAGTTTCTGCAATTTACTTTTTCACTGCCAGTGCACAGAAAACTAGGTTGATGGAGGCTGCTGGTACAGCTTAAAATACTACTGCAGTTTTCAAAAAACTTGTGAGAGAGAATAAACATATTTACTGGTGGCTCAATAATGAAGTTCATGCTAACACTGATGAGAGACTTGCCATACTGAACTGCTTTTTGCTGCTAGGAAATGCTTCCTGATACAAACCCTAAATTTTTCTTTGCTCCATTCCATCCCCTTACTGCTACATGTGCATTACATCAGCTGTACGTGATTTTAAACATCTTATTTTCTTGTTCCTTTAGCTTTGCCTAGCTCTTTCTGCACAGCAATAAGCATTTTGAGACACAGGATAGTTTTCTTCCTGTGCTTGATGTGACAGGCCTGAACATATACTGTGCCATCTTTGCTACCACAATCCATGAAAAGCTCATCAATCTTTTTCTTTCTGCATTAACTCCTCAGGTTTTTCAGCTTCATTTTCTGACTTGACTGCCTTCCAAATATTCATTTTCCATTGAACAGTGCTACTACCCCACAGAGACTTCAGCAGTGGTGGTCAACTTTGTGTGCACTCCGCACATACAAGCTTAATTGATTGCACTGGAAATTCTGGTTTCAGAGAACTTCTTGAATTTGATCCTTGGCATGCTCTTCAGAGCTTAAATCTTTTTTCATGTTCTTCCCATACTTCCAATCTCTCTAGGCCCTTCTGAATTTCTAACACAGGCACATTTCAGCAAATACTTCATTATGCTGCTAAGGGAGTATCAGAATCTGTTCTTTGGAAAAAAAGTCTTTAGTAAGAACACCACATCCAAACAACTTTTGCCATTTTGCCTAGCATTTTAGATTGAAACGGAACCAAACCAAAAACCACAACATTATTCTCTTTCCACGAAAGCTCAATAAATCTTTTAATGCAGTAAATATGTCTCAACTGTAACAGATAAAATCCACACAGAGTAACATTAAGTACTTTTTCCATAAAGGGAAGATATTTTGCTGACCCTGGGAAAATTTATATATTATCTCAATATTTGTGGGGCACAACACAAGCTCCTCCAATGACATTCTTGGGTTTGTTTTTTCTTATGGTTCTTTTTTGGGCAAATTTATTTTTTATCTCAATATGTGTGTGGTGTAACACAGGGCTCTCCAATGACCTTCTTGGGCTTTTCTTTTTGTTATGTTTTTACTTGGTCTTTATTAGCGAGTAGGGCAAGCGGAGGTGGAGATTCTTATGTCATTTGGTACATACGTAGATTTCAGCTCTGAGCTGAAATTATTTAAATGTCAGCTACATATTTCCGTAATTTATAACCATTTGATACAATTATAGCACTTTTCAGAAGGATGAACTATGTTGGAAAAGTAAAATATTTAGAACTTCAGTAAGGAAACAAAAATAAGCTGACTAAAACAGTTGCTGAATTTTCCTTAAAGAATATCCTATATACCTGTGCTGTCTCTCTGCACTGAAACAGGACTGAATTTTGTTCTATGACCTTCTCATGCCTTAATAAAATAATTACGAGCTTCACAGATTCCCTACAGGAATAAATTAAGGAAAGATGCTTCCTATATTTGTTATAATGAGTGAAAGGAAATGTTGAAAGTCATACAGCATCTATCTCAACAGAGTTCACTGCAGACTGTTAGTTAGGAATAGTACTATTTATAATAAAGTGCATTTTATTGAAAAGACCTTGAAAATAATTAATTTAACTAAGATATTCAAACCATGGGTAGTTGGTATCACTATGGCACATAAAAAGACGTTTTAGTATCAAGGAAAGATCCAGAAAGCTTGGATCTGAGTTATCTGGTCAAACCACCGGACATAATATGTCCCAGAACAGCAACAGCTCAAATATTATTTCTTCACAGAACAGAAATTCAGCTTACCTTGCAATGAGTTGAAAATGGAGAAGAGGTACAGGAAAGCAAGAGTTAAGGGACCCCAGGCAAAAAAGGCAAAGCCCCACGTCATGCCCAGGAGGAAGGTCAGGCTGACCACGCTACGGAGGTTCCTCAGGATCTCTTCCTTCAGGCTCCGATTAGTTCTTTTCCCATTCCTCCCACAGATCTGCACCATCACCACAATAAACATAGCAACGTTCATCAGAAACATGATTCCAAAGTAGCCAGCACAAGTCACGTAGAAGACAACTTCATTCTTGATCCAGCAGCTGCAAAAAGGTACAAAAATCGGATCATTTTTAGATAAAGCAAACTATCCTCCAATTATTTATATGACTACAAGGAAAACCAGTCTATGTCTGATTCTACTGATGCAGAGCTATACTTTCAAATGAAACCCTCGTCTATTTGCTGCTTGTAAAAAGGATGAAGCCCAGTGACATCTTAAGTGTGACTATGGCACATATTAGTATCATGTCAGTAATCTGAGGGTTGTACCATATTTTAGTTAAAACTATTTAAAAAGGAAATCTGACCTCAGATACAAGCTGTGGGAACTGCAATCCCATCACAGAAACTTTAGACTCATAAGTATGAGTACCTTCATCACTTTCATCTGTGTGAAGCATAGGACACTTTAGTAACAGAGCGGGCAATCTTGGATCTGCAGTGCCAAAACCTCAAGTTTCTGCCACTTGAGCTAAAGGAGAACTCATAGAGCTCTGGAGAAGAAGCAGGATGGGTAGTCCTTTGAGGTAGCCATTTGACAGTCAGACATGTGACAGTCACCCATGTGAGAGATCTAGCTTATTCCTCTAGCAGTAAATGGCCGGAATGCTTAACATAATACTTTAATAAAAATACAGAACGATATTTTTATTTATCATGATGAAGTGTTGCAGGCAAGGAACAGAAAATGAAGTAACAAAAGAGTCACAGAAAAATTCTGGCATTTGGAGGTTATTAACTGGACATCAAGAGAGGAACATAGAAAGCTAAAGAACTACATTTACAAAAGGCTGGTTTATTTACAAAGGACACTGTTTTTATATTACTTCTTTCTTTGCGCTTAGCTAGAAGACTTAGCTTTCATTTAAGATAAACCAAAACAGGTATTTTTATTTTATTTTCATGAGAGAACTTATGAATTACTCTTTTTCCAGAGGAGTGTCGGCACCTGGCATTGACTAACACAGCTTTTCCTCCAATTTTTCTTACAGCCTTCTTTACACTTCAGATTCAAATAATTTAGAAGGCAATTTTGTCCATTTTGCTTGTTTAATGCATGTCTGACTTTTCCAAAGCAACCTGACTAATTTTTTTTCCAGACTGTAAATGCTAAATTGTCAGAGATTAAATGAAATACTCACAAGTCGTCTCCTCCTTGCCCGTCAGCATCTTTGCCGTATAACTCTTTGCCATAAACATTAATTGCATTTGTATTAGCACTTGCTAAAACAATTGCTATCACCAGAGCTGGCAAACCTGTAACACAAGAAAACTTCTAGTTTGTTTTCAAATCTCCTAAACCTTCAAAATCGCCAGGCAAAGTTAAGTTACTGATGTCTCCATTGCTACTGCTTTAGTACAGAGTATCCTGAGGTAGTTCTATGTCAGAAAACTGTACAGAGAAGTAGAAGAAAACAATTTTTCAAACAGTACAAATATATAAAACTTTCAAAATGCTTAATGGGCATTAATGAATAAACCTTATAATGTTCTGTAAGGTAGAAAACGTTATTTTAGTATCTGATGTGAAAGCTACAGTAGAATAATCTCTCCTAAATATTCAAAGTTAAATTTGCATTTGCGCACAGGGTCTCATAATAAAGTGAGAAGGTTAACTATTACAAAAATGAGATCTAATGGAGGGATGATAATAGGATTTTTTTTGAGGGATTTTTTTTCAGAGATGCTAATGTGACCTGATTAGGCTGGGGAACTGGGGAACTTGAACTTGAACCTGTAATTTCTCCACTGCTTCTCTCAACTGTTAATCTCTTCTTTTTTTCTACAGTATTATATATCCTTTACTTAAATGTGTCCAAAAAAATGAAGTAAACTATATATTTTTAATACGAAGGGAATATTTTGGGAAAATAACAAACAACTATGCACAATAGAACTTCGTGCAGAGAGGTACAGCTTACACAAAAGAAACGTATGTTTCCTGACATGCCTTATTTACATGTCTTATCCTTGCTATGACAAAACAGATTCAAAGGGGAAGAGGTTAATTTGCTTTTCCGACCACTCAGTCCTTGTCCTCTGCTGAGGTTGCCAAATTGGATGCTAGTTGCCAATGGAAAGACATCAATTATCAGCTGGACTGAGGTCAGTGCTCTAGCCATGAGGTTAATGGTTTTCTATTGTGTTGTATTATTTCAAACACAATATGTGCATTCAGGCAGAAGGCACAGATTCCTGATACAGAAAAAAATGAAGAATAAAAGCCTTGCTGCCCGAGCCTTGCAGTTATTTTTCAGTATTACATTTTCCATTTCAGTCCTGCAGTGTACACTGCTTAGGGGAGGCAGGATCTCTTTGTGGTTTAAACACTGTGATGAAGCTCAGGAAATTTTAGTTGTTTCTGATTCTGCTATAAGCTTTCTACTTGTCAGCAAGAAACTGTAAGATGGAGTGAAAGCTTTTTCAAAGCCAACGCAAAGGTCCCCCATAGGCTTTGTAGTAACTGCAAGAGTTTCTCAATTCACTGTGTGCCAAAGTTCTTCACCTCTGATACGACACTAACATTTCCCCTCTCCCATGCTGGCCTCTGTGGAAAGTAAGACCAGTTTATCTGGTCTCTCCAGTCCTCCTCAGGTTGTGAGGTGCTCCAGGCAGACAGTGGCAGTTATGCTGTATTTGCATAGAATTATACAGGGGAACAGAGCAGGCTGGCTCCACGCCGGCCCTGTCACGGGTTGCGGGGAAGCAAACGGCACACTGATTTTGGTTCTACTCTGTATTTGTGACAGAGAGCTTTTATATAGCATCATTTCAAAATACATGCTATGTAAATACTGCATCTACTGAACTCACCCCAGCCAATGATGCAAAACTTCAGTATATATCGCCGTATATAGGTGTTGAACACTTTCACTAGAGCAATGTACATATGAACGGCTTCTAGTCCCATCCACGTAAAGGTGGCCAGAAGAAAAAAGTGCAAAAGTGCACCAACAGCTATGCAGAGGCCATCTATGTCAAATGACGCAATCCAACCATCAAGCAAGAAGATCAGGTTAAGAAAGAGCAGGGCTGTGCTCAAATTCATCAGGATTTTGGACGGATAATCTCTTCGCAACTTCCTGATGAGAGAAATACAGATGTACCTGATTAATTACCTTCAATCACCCAAGTTGCTTACAGCAGCTGGGTTTACCAGTTTTGAAAGTAAATAAAAGCACAGGGATGTCACTCTAGATGTAAGCTTTTGTGGCAATAAGGCATTAGTGATGTGTACTTCTGTGTGATATCACTGAAGGTTTCTGCTGTATGTGGCGGGGGAAAGCTACTACTTCTCTGGGTCCTTAATGAGCTAATTAACTGCCACAGTATTTTGGCAACTGGTTTATTATTAAAAACCTTTCAAATTAAATATAATACAATGTGTTTTGTACTTTAGATGAAAACTGAAGAAAACTGAAAGAACACTTTCAAAATACAGGTGACCAGAAGCTCACCTCTGATCATTCTGTATGTAAATCTTTGCTTAATTTTTGGAATATATTGTCCAGTGCGTGTTGTTTTTTATTTCTTTTTTTTT
>Ga0065711_1036406_pt1 | contig 21025 bp, 12 predicted proteins | sample Hoacrofraction12_FD_59098 | JGI IMG/M metagenome (GOLD analysis project Ga0065711, IMG submission 59098) | Hoatzin crop microbial communities from Cojedes, Venezuela - Epithelial fraction 12 v2 (version 2) | ecosystem: Host-associated > Birds > Digestive system > Esophagus > Crop | place...
AACAGGGTAGGTTTAGGCTAGATATAAGGAAGAAATTCTTTACAATGAGGGTTGTGAAACACTGGAACAGGTTGCCCAGAGAGGTAGTGGAGGCCCCATCCCTGGAAACATTCAAGACCAGGTTGGACTGGACTCTGAGCAACCTGATCTAGTTAGTGGTGTCCCTGCTCACTGAGGGGGGGTTGGACTAGATGACCTCTAGGGGTCCCTTCCGACCCAAAACTTTCTATGATTCTATAAGAGTTTGTTCTGCAGTGACCAAAATCTCAAAGAAACAAACCAGTGAGGAGGTGGAGGAGCTGACTTAGAATGCGGTGATGGTCTTCAAATATAACCAAAAGTAGCAGGAACAACCACCCACGGATAGGTGCCTGGTAGGTGGAAAAAATCCCTATGACTGACATCCTTCATAGCAGTGAGGTCCACTTCTTTATGGGCCAGACCCACTGCATGCTGGGAGATGTGATCGTGAGCACCATGTTTCTTCAGATCGGCTGAATTTTAGTTCCTTCAGCAGGGTGGGGAATGAACATGCCTTTTTGCATTATGTTCATTCATAACACAGAATCAGAAACACCATTACAAATAATACTCACGTCATGTTATGTTGCTATTAAAGCCTGTGGGTTTTGGATAGACTGGGAGCCAAACAGTGGTTAGACAAAAGCTGATCAGAAGTCTGAGCAGTGATTAAAGAGCAAGTTTATAGAAGAAATTGGCAGATGATGAAAGGAAATCGTCAGGTGAAGCAGTCATGAAAGGGAAACAAAAACAAATTCAGGGAACAGCAATTTCTTTCTGAAGGCAGAAGAATCAACATGTCTAAAAGGAAAGTGAAGGGAGTGTAGAAAAGAGAGAGAGGAGACAAGATTTTGTATTTGGATTCTGAGGAGAGAAAAACAAGTTGCAGACCAGACAGTCCAATGAGATACTTTATTACTTCAGCTTTCTGGCAATTTATTGCTGTCTACTTTTCTTCTTATTTTACAAAAGTAGTGAGTCCATCTCCACTGTAAAGTGTCCATTATAGAGAGTCAAAAATAACTTTCCATGACCAAAATTATCTGAATTTCAGCAGGAGCAGTGAGTCAAATAGTGAAATATTTCTCATCTGCTGCTTCAAAAACCAACCATATGATTATGTTAATTTGGACTTAACAGCATTAGAGCATTCAGTGGTTGGGATGCTAGTAGAAAATGGGGTTGGAAACCCAGCCTTTCCAAAGACTATAGCCTAGTGTTATGCCCCTTACCAAAATGGGTGAACAGGTTATGTTATCGCAGTGTACACCCTGCCAACACAAGAAGGTGGGAACAGCTTTCTGATATTACCCTTAAACACTGATATCATCCCAGCTCATCTGTTGAGCCTCTTCCCTTTGTCTTCAAACACAGGAAAAGAAGAAAAAAGTAAAAATTAGGACATCACATACCCATTGGGGTTCTATATCTCAGCATTCTGGGCGATATCAAACATCTCATCTCAGGATTCAGTTGCTGGAAAGTAGGAGGTGCAAGAAGAAGAGCCGCTATCTACAGGAATGTATTGATGATGTAGCTTAGAAAATGATGAGGAATTGCTCGGAGGAGAATTAACTCTTACTGTCACACTTCTGGCTGTAGTCACATTAATCTTGTCTGATCTCCACTGCGCAGGACTATTCACATGACAGGTTAAGCCCTATGAGACGGAGTCAAGACGATCAAGCAGGACCCACCTTTCTCTCTTTGATCGAATTCATTGGCTGCTATTCCTCAGAGGAAGAGCGAATACCTCTCATCTGTCAATTTTAGCTCTGAATGAGCTCTTGCAAGTCAAAAATGAGTTTTCGCCACCTCTCGATGACAGAAGGCAAAACTATTTCTTCCATGTTCCAGATGGGGTCTTCAGGCACAGAGACATGGAATGAGTTTTTCAGGGTCACACAGGGATCCTGGAAAGTGAGTTGCAGTTTTTTACTAGCCAACCATTTTCCTAGAGGACCCTTCCAACCCTTCTTTGTAGGATGTGTCTCTCTTTACAAACTCAAAGAGTGAAACAGTCTGAATGGAAATGGCTGGGAACACAGACACATAGATCCAGGCTCTTTTTGCACTGAAAATGCTCAGTTAACTGTCGTCTGTGGATACCTAACTAATTACTGCAACAGCCATAGAAATTGAATATATTATCTTGACATAAGAAAAAAAAATTAAAAAGCCAACAGCTGCCGCTTCATGAGGGAAAACATATACTAATTCTGGAACACATTTTTTAGACTCCTGTAGAGCTCTCTTTTACAGCAACTGTACTAGGCATGAAAAGAAGAAATTTTTCCTGCCCTGGGTAGAAGGGCATATCATCCCTCCAGCTTCACTGTTACGTCATTTGATGCCTATTGCCTGGATTCATAGGCATCTCAATCGAAAATACTTTTTGGAGCAGAACTCGGCTGCAGCTGCTTTCCTTTCTGGGGATCCCCTACAGTGCTCTATAAAGCAGCAGATTAAATACTGATGGATCAGTGCTGGGAAATAGCAATTGTAGCTGCGGTGATTGTTCACACTTATGCCTGGACATTAGATCTTGGTCTCTGAGTGAGAGAACATTAGTTTAGACACTCAGGTCATGCTTTGGTATACCAGGACTTATATTTAGAAGGTATATATACATCAGCAAACACCTTCACAGTGCTAAAGGCACATTAATTGTACTTTCTGTGACAGTCTATTGTTTTGGTGGAAATACATACACTGGTGATACATCCCAGCCTTGAAAATCCAGGTATTCATTGGATTTATTAATGGCAGAATGGTTTCTCTTTAAACATAACCTTTTTAGGAGGTTCAATATAAAATAAGGGCTTTGTATCAGCACTGTTTCTCTTGGTTTCCCTGCAGATACCTACCAAACTCTTACTTGTTTGTAGAGACAGTGCCGGATGAGAAGGTTTTAGAGAAAAAAAGCCGACTTGTCTTTCAACCCTTGCTCCCCATCTAAAGCCACTGGGGATAGGAGATTCTCAAGTATGGGCAGCATTGGTTAATCAGTAATTTTTGTGAAGCACGAAAAGCCCAGCTGGCAGTAACTTGCACATGGGCAGACTGTTTGCTGTGTGTACCCATGCCCTCCCACCCCAGGAACTGAGTCCAATATTGTGTGACCCATAGGCTGATGGGAACCCACACATCTCTCTCGTTATGCCAAAGCTGAAGTCAGCAAGAGCCTTTTGCATTGTGGGATGCTGCCTAGCATGAGTTATGCTGCTGACTCTTCTCCGAGGTTCTGTGCTGATGTATCCCATGGTCTGCCTTGCAGAGAGGCCAGGATGGTTATGGCTAGGATTGCTCTGCCAGCTGGGTCTGGGAAAGGAGGTGAGCAGACTTCTGTGCTCTGCTCTGCTGCATCTAGCCTTGACCAGGCACATCTAATTCTTCACTCGTTACTTGCAATGTGGCTGGTACCTGGCTACTAACTACCAGCACCTTTAGCCTGAAGTAGCACAAAGTAGTCTTCCAGTGGTCAACGCATCGTGGATTAACAGGAATTTCCAGCCATACTCATCCCTGGTCTAGCAAGTCCTTCCTACTGCCAGCTCTGTGTGCAATCAGAGTGTGGAACAGTGTTCCAAAGGGCACTACAGTAATGATACTTAGACAAAATTGCCTGACAGAGGTCACTCCTGTTTTCTTGCAACTAGCATCACAGAGTGATTCTTAAAACAGTGTGGGATCCTGGGCTTGGGCCTTAAACTCACTGGGAACAGAAATGTGCTAAGAAAACACAGCCCCATGTGTTTTCCCTCAAGCTGAGAGGTGACATAAGATGTTCTCTGTCTCTCCCAAACCACCATCATCCTTGCATGGGAAGGCCAGCAATTCCTCCCCCCTGCCACCCCAGAAACAAGCAGTTTGAGACCAATTAGCTGTCAAGGAGAGGAATATGATAGCTTATGTGTATCTTAGATCAGATCTAATGCTAAACACAGGCTTTCTAATGCCCTATAAATGACAGCCTTTTCTGCTTTCAGGTAGGTAGGGGTAACAGAGCAAAGGCTGCTTGCAGTCTGTGTTACTTCAGTCTGACTAACGCTGCTAGAGCTGGGTCTGCTGAAAAAATGTAAGTCAACAGGTGTCCAATATCTTCAAACACCTCTCCCTGTTTCCCTAGAGGAAACCTTGATCTGGGGCCCTTAGGGATGATGTGAAATGCCAGCAGAGGCATCCCAGAGGGATGTGCATCCAGAGGCTCATAAGTGAAAGAAGAAGAGAAAAGTTGTGATGCTGGGTGGAAACATAATTCTCAGGGGTGTAGCAGCCTTGACTAAACAGCTTTTCACTCTGCCTCTGTTCACTCAGCTGAGCACACCCTCCTGCACCCTCCCAAAATCCAGGAGCTCCTCCTGGTCATCCTGCTTCAGTACTGTCAGTCTGCTCCTCCCTGGTGCAGCTGGCAAGAGATGTCAGGTTTTAAAATGCATCCTCAGGATAATATCACGATTGCTATTTCACTTCTAAATTATGTATCACCCGCCCCAGCACACACTCCCAGAAGATGTCTGTCTTGGAGCTGTACAAGGGTACTGTCAGCTCCACGCTTGTTGTCAGCCTAGAGGAGTTTAAGAGGAGATGGTTCCACCTCTTTTGGTGCTTCCAGTCATTTAAATAATGAAGTCAGCAAGGTCAGCAAATTGAAAGCCATCACTTTGACGGCTTTTAAGCAAAGGAGAAGTACGGACCACGATTGGTAACCGCTGAGATGTGGGGAGGTGACCTCAAGGTGATGTGGACAGGGGAGGATCGGCAGGGGTGGGGAGGGAGAATTTTTTAAACAAAGCAGTCTTACTGGTTGTATCTCAAGTCATGTCCATCTGGCCTTTGAGGTAGAAAAAGGTTTCATTTTGCACAAATAGCTTTACCGAGTCTCTGCTGGGCTGCGGTCTAGCTCTGCCAGGGTTATATTGGCTTTTCTGCAGCACAATCAATACAATTCTTTCCAGATTAATTTATAAGTTTTAGTCAGGTGGGAAAGTGGGCAGGTCCAAAAAGAAGTTGAGCAGTGAAATAGGAAAGTCACACTCCTTTTATGCTAGCTCACTGATGTCCATTTTTCATCTGGATTATGACCTGAGGTCCCCTTGCACAGCAAGACTGCACTGGTTCAAAGCATGGCATGACTTACCACATGCCTCACCAGAAAAAGTCTTCCCTTCTTGTGGTGCATTCACAGTGCTGGCATGAACCATGCCCCATAAGAGGTATAGACAGGGCTGAAGCTGAACTTACCTCCAGGGAGGGGTGCAGAACTGGAGAAGGCAATTTAGCAAAGCTCCTTTAATGTGCATGATGAGTGCACGACCTGAGGGGACAGACTGAAGCAAGTGACCTTTCCGACATCAGACCTCCTTCACCACAGCGTGAATTATTCTGTGATCCTTGCAAAAAGACCCTGGGATCTGTCATTATAGATTCAAAATGGCTGTTAAAGCCATCTGCTCCTGCCCTGACTTGGTTTGCTTTCTGATGCCAAATAGGTATCATGATCATTTCTTAAAGATGGGGAACACCGCCTTTACAGATACAAACCTGCACAAAAAATGCTTCTCAACATCTAACCCACATTCATTTGCTCCTTGGACTCATCTCTGAGGTGATTTTTCCAAAACACTGACCCAGTGACCCCATTCCCTCCCCCACCCCTTCAGTCCTGCCCCCAGTAGGCCTCCAATTAAATCCAAAATTGCCTCTGTACAAAAGCAGCTCTGTCAGCTCCATTCAGAGAAGAACAAGTGGCCTGAATAGCTTTGGGCACATTAGAAACCGAGAAACAGTGTGGTCTTGTGTTAAAGTTGAATGGTGGTGAGGGGGGCGGTTGGAGGTTGAGGGGGAGAGTTGAATCAGTTAAAGTTATTACTGAGTCATTCAGGAGGCTGGGGAGGGAGGAGGAGTCTTCCCAAACAAAGCCCTGCAATAGACACATAAGACATTTCACCCTTTAAGGAGGTCTTGGGCAGAAGAGGAAAGTACCAGGTACAAAGCGGCGATTTGTAGAAGTCAGAGCTATTGTGATGCTCTGGCCTCTTGTTCCTCCTTCACGATGGTTGATCTTGGACCTAGCTCTTCTTTGCTCCTCTATTCAATTCAGAGAGTCCAAAGGTCTAATTCACTTCTTGTACAGGGGATACAGCTGAGCATGTTTACATATAACATGTAGACAAGGGATTTGATTGCTTTGTATGTCCTGGAGTCATCTAGATGGTGAACCCAGATAAAAGCTGTCAGGATCATTACAGAAAGGCCTGTATCATTTGTATAACAGTTAATACTAATCTGACAGCCTTCTAAGAAAAGTACTTTGGGTGCAACCCAAACCCTGAAAACTGTCACTCATCAATTCAGCAGGAAGACCACAGCCATCTATGTGTCAGTGCTATCCATCAGAAACTAACCCACAGCGAGAGGAACAGAGAAGACAACGATTTCAAAGGCCAGGAGAGAAAGTCTCCAGCATGGAAATGAGGCAGCAATCCAAAACCCGCAGAGACTTTCTACAGACGTTTCTCTGCTGCTGCAGGTGTTATGCATCTTTCCTAGAGCAAGCTGTGATTCAGGGGCAGGAAAATAGGCTCTGTCATGTTGTCACAACAACTGGTATCCTGGTAGCATTACATCCACCCCAGGGTACCTCCATCTCCTATCAGGAAGAAGATCTCAAGATATTTTTGGAGAAACCTTTAGTGAAGGGTACCGTGTTGATTTTCTACACATAAGACTAAGGCATGCATATGAACCAGAGAAGACCAAGAGGACAAGATTTGTAGAAACAGCTTGTTATGTCTCCTCATTCCAGGCCAGGAAAGGCTGCCCAAGTGTTCATTTTCAAGTGTTTTGCCTGTCTGCACTGAAATGTGAGTCCCACGGTAGAAGTTAGTTAGTAGTCAACTTCAAGTAATGATCCGATACAATTTGTATTTTTCCCTACTGAGAGACTAGGATTTCAGCATGTTTATTAGTTATTTTCACTTATTCAATTATTTGTTCGTTAGCGAATGTAATTTTTTCAATGCCCCATTCATTACAAAAGCTGTTTGGGATACCATGCTGGTTAGTGGTATCGGTCAGAGCAGTCACAGATTGCTGTGTCTGCTCATTGCTGGGCAGTGTAAAACAGTTCTGCTAGCAGAAACACTCCTGTGTGAGGGCAAAAATCAGTACACATTAATTCTCTTCCCTTCCAGAATCTGTTTTTTTCTGGCAGTGAAATAATCACTGTGTTTATTACTATTTATTTGTACTGCAGCATTTTCCTGAAGCCTGGGTCACTCAACAGAATCTGTAAGTCTCCCATGCACTGTGGACGTCTAGCACACAAGAGGTTAACAACACAGCCTAAAACTCCAGGATAAACAGATAACTGATGGTGTTTTTTTTTAAAAAAAATATGAGTAAATACTCATACAAGACCTTAGATTTTTTAGGTTTTGATGAGATTACTGCTTCTCCTTTGAAAACAAAGTCACAGTTTTGCAGAGCTCATCACTAGGAAATACACGGATTATAACATACTTACTTTTCCCTCTAATTACCCAAGTTAATAATAACCCCACTAAATTTCAGTGGAAGGTACATCAGATGCATCCACGCACACAGCGCATAGCAAGGAACTAGCTAAGCCCTTAGAGTCAGTCTGTATCTGCTCGCGTAAGCCATGCTAGCATGTCCAAGATGCCTCCAAAGTGTGAGCTGACCTGTACAGGACTGAACAGTGTGTCGTTACTACTCTGTGCTGAAACAGTACTTTCTACTCCAATGCAGAAACACTCCTAGGTTCTGAAATTGTCCGTTTTAACTCCTAAAAATTCCCTCTTGCTCCTCAGCATAACCTCAGGGCCCCTATCCTGCTTGACCTTTTCTTCCTCATAATGGCATTCGCTCTGCCCCTCAGATTCATCTCTACAGCTCTGAGTTGGTGCCTCCTCTCTGGCAACAACAAAACATGCTACTACAACCTGCTGAGTCATAGTTTGGCGCAGCTGAAGACAATGTCATCTCCTAGCAACGGTGAGACGATGCTAATGGGATTCTTGCACATGGAGAGCTGCAATGGCAAACATGTGCAAAGGCTGCCGGGGCATGTTTCGCTTCTGGATCTCACGCTATACCTTGCTCACCAGTGGCGGAGGTCAGGCCAAGAAGAGGTTTTTAAGCAGAGCTTCTCTTGGTCCGTCCTGTGACCAGGCTTGGCATGAATGACAACACCAGGACAGCAGATAAATCCTACCTAAATGCACTGCAATGAGAAACCAGCAACAGGGCTCAAGCTGAGCTCTGTCTCAAAGGGAAGTAGCTTTATGCCCATCTTACAACAGGCAATTAGTCATAGACTGTTAATGACTTGGCTGGCCTTTGTGGGAACTACTCCCAGGTGGAATCAGAATCACTGGAGCCTGACTCATAGATGCTGTCCTGACAGAAATATTTTGTATCTCAAGGCCTGAAAAGGCCCATTACCTCGAAGCTGAGTTTGCACTCACTGCAGCTTTTGAAGCGCATGCTTACTGCTATTGTGGGATCTTGCAGGTGCTGAAGTAGCTGTGAAAGAAGTGTTGCCTCCTGGTTAGGCTACCAAAATGGAATGAGAAAGCTCTGAACATTTTCTGCCCTACAAAAACTGTAGTCACATTGTTCATTGCTTGTATTTGGCAAAACAGAGGCAAAATAGGGTTTATGTCTCACTAGCGCAACGATTTCAGTGAGAGCTTGGTGTTCTAAATAAGCCATGGAGATGTCCCTATGTATTTGTAATGTACCTGATGAAATGGGGTACAGTTTTAGCCACAGGTTTTAAGCCCTTTAATGATACTTTTTAAAGTCCTTCCTTTCACAGCCCTGTCCTCCACCCTCTTTAAGGAGAAAAAGGACAGGATTATAGCAGTCATTGCAGTTAATAGGATGGATGTAGGGCAGAGGAGTAGATACTTCCAGTGATGCAAGAGCTGATTAAACAGTGATGTTTTTTAGCAGATCATTCAAGTCGTAATTAAAGACACAAGTCACCTTTTTTTAAACCCATCCTGGGGCAGTTGCTTTAACATTTTCCCAGCTTCACCTCTATTCCTGCTCAGCTCCACCTCCATGTCCCTCTGGGCTGTTCCTCCCCTCCTATGAGCTTCATGTTAGTTTCCAGTACCATATTCAAGATATGGAGAATGATAAAGAATGGCTTTAACATAACAGGATGGAATAAATTAAAAGATTGCTTTATTTTTTTCCCTTTCATCTCTATCTCTAGCCTTATTTCATGGTTCTTTTAGAGTCGTGTATGAGGCACAGAGGAAGCATGCAAAGTGTGTAGGCTTTGTCAAGATAAGTGAAATGCATTATGCCTCTACAAGGTACCAGCTGACTGTATCACTATCAGCAATGGTAATAAAAAATGCAGTTCTCTCACCTTAAGGGGATTTGAGTCACTGACATTTTAATTAACAAGGTTCCCGCCTCCCAGCTTCAAGTCTGCATTCTGCACAATGTTCTCCTTGCTGTAATGGATGGGGATCAGATGTTCTTAGGCTTTCATGACAGCAGTGCCGTGTGGAGATGATACGTCCTGTTGTGTATTGCACTGGGGACCGATCTTAAAGCAAAATGAGCAGGAGGAGGCACACCTAGCAGATGATCATAGAATCATAGCATTATAGGTTGGAAAAGACCTCTAAGATAATCAAGGCCATACCATCACCCTAACACCGCCATGCCTACTAAATCATATCCAGAAGTGCCACATCTACTTTTTTTTTTAACACCTCCAGGGATGGTGAGCCAACCAATTCCCTGGGCAGCCTATTCCTATTATGGTCTTTGCATTTTCAGGGGCAAAAAACCCAGAGCAAGCAATCGGCAGAAAGCAGGTTGCTGGCAGCCAGTCCAAGCCAATCATAAAGAATGGCCACAAAAACCTTGCAGAGTTTATCAAAATATACAAACCTAGGAGGAGGTGAGTTGACAGGCTGCTTTAAAGAGGGAAAACTAAGGACAGAGTCTGGCAGAAAGGTCTGCTAGTGATCATCTAAACCATTGAATCTCTTCTTCAGTTAGTGCAGATGACTATGCAATACATATAGAAAGCCCCCTGAAGTCCTTTCTTCCCAGTCCCACAGACCATGAAACAGGCTGATCAACACGTCCTGGCTATCACAAAGGTGAGGCAGGTACTACCTCCCCTTTTTCTTTCCTGACATTCATTTGTACAGGTAAAAATTGGCACCAAAAATGAATGAAACTCACTTTTTGCTGCCCAAGACAAGGAATAGTGGCTCTATGGTGCAAGGAGGAACTGGAGATGGCTGGAAGGAGCCCAGGGAGAGAAGGGATGAAGGTGGCTTTGTCTCTAATAGAAAAGCCTATAGACATAAAAAAGAGAGAACATGGGTATTTCCAGCACCCCTGCAGATAGAGCAGAAAGGTATATGTTGGGTTTGTCCAGGTGATACTAGGAACCAAGTTATATCCAGCCCCACTACCAATCTGGCTGGCACAACATCTACCAGCTAAGTTCTCCACCTACCCTTTCCATCAGTGCTACATTTATAAAGACTGGCATTGGCTCACAATATGGAGCACAAATATGAATTTGGAATGGAAATTCAATGTCTTTGTGTGTGTGTGTCTTCTAAACCGTGGCAACTAATCACAGAAAGGACAGCAGCTTCTCTGTCACTGGGAGACATTAAACTGAGATTGGATCTAATCCTCCTGCTCAGCCTGAGTTAGGGGACTGTTTAAGAAACTGCTGAGTGAAGCTCTCTGGTCGCTCCACACAGATGGCAGATCATCATGTTCCCTTCTGGCTTTAAATCGTTTTTGCGTAGTGAAGCCTGGGGGTCTTCTATTCTCTGACTGGCCAGCAGCAAGGATCTTCCTTCACGTAGATGTGTCTGGGAAATCAACTAGTACATTAAAGAGAGAAACATGGTTTCAGTTTTTCAAAACATGCGGGTTAGATGAATAAAAGTAACTATCTCCCATTCAGGTCTCCCAGAGACACCTGAACACCTAAAGCCACATATAGATCTCGCGGCACGTGACCAAAGATATGTATTTTTAAAATGAGGAATTATCTTTTGCTGTTGGAAGTCCTGGGAGAAGGCAATGGAGCACAAAACATCTCTAAAGGACCTTTATTTGGCATATGTTAGGAAATCCCTTCAGCCAAAAATTATCCCAGTCTAAAACTAGCCCTATTGCTTGAATGTTAGGCACCCCCAAGACTTGTCTGAACATGATGGAAATACGAACATGAGAGTCCATCCTTCCAGCTCCTGTATTTTTTAAGTTAGTTCATGTAGCTGTAAGACAGAAGATGACTTCTGCAAGCTCCACCTAAGCATGTGGGCAAGACCTAAGATTGCCCTTAGTCTGCATCCTGACAGCCATGAAGCCCTTCAGTGACTTTCATATAAGCCTGTACAGCTCTTTCCTAACAACACATTTGCCTCTGTGTATTACCTTATCTTGATACAATTCATTTTTAAACCAAAGCTGCCAGTTTGTGCAATGTTGAGTTGTGTGTCTGGAAACTAAATGTTTGGGTTTTTTTTAAATAGAGAAAATTGTATTTACAGTAGCAGTTATTGTATCATCGATATCCAATGAATTTTTCAGATCTGATCTTTTTGATGAAATGCTTTTCTTTCCCCACTTTCTAGCACAAAGGTGACCTCTCAACTAGCTGTTGTTTACACAATGCCTTCTTTCCTCTCCTAAAACTTAACTTCATCCATTGCATTAGAAGACATTAACCTCCAGTTTGTTATTCTAATGCTGCTCTTGAGTACAGAGTTTTATAGGAGTAACTTGACTTGAAAACTTGACATAAGCAGCAAATCATGTCTGATCTTTGAAGACCATTAGCGGTGTTTTAGAAAAAAAGCATTTTTTGCTTTTGGGGCACAAGAAGGAAGTCTAACCTCTTCAACGGACAAGAAGAGAAAGTTGTATGTGGATTTGGTTTTGACAGCCTTTTGTGTATGCAGTAGATGTGGCAAGTGTGACTTATGGGACCAAGGCACTCTTGTCACCAAGCTCATCGCCTTCCTCCACATGAACATCACCACTAAACACGACCAAAGCACCTAGCTGTGTTCAGGCACAGTAAGTCTACTGGATACTAGCCCTTGCCAAATGCACTATTCTCAAACCTAGATCTAGCCCACTGGCCACAAAGTGACAACCTTGAGATAGACATCTGTCTAAAATCCCAAGCAGATATTATAGGGAGGCTGAAAGTATGTGGAAGGTGAAAGCAAAACAGTTTTGACTGTCATAAAGAGGTGAAGGAAAATGCACCCAGGTAGAGATCAGAGAGAAGTGGAGAGCCTCATTTCCCAAAATACTCTTTTATGCGTTGTGTGGGGTCTGTGTATAAATAGAAAACAGAATCGCGCACTGTTGGCATAGCAGCATGTGGAATAAGGCAAAAAAAATTGAAGGTAAATACAGTGATAAAACACTTTCACTGGTACTTCAGATACTCAAGCTCTCCTTGTGTTTCTGACACTGACCATGCTGGAGCATGAAGTCACTTGGCTGATCTTTGTCACGAGGCAGAACTTTTTCAACAGACAGTCCCTACTAAATAAGAGGTAGAAGAAAAAAAAATACCAGTGAAGGCTATCTGTCATCTAAAAATGTGACAGAAGTGCTGCCAGAGTGGCTCCTAGAATAGTCCTCAAATAAGATGACAGTACTTAGGAACTGGTGTCACAAGGTGAATGGAAACTTAGTTGAAGAAACAAGGGCTATGCACCGGGGAGGGGACCTGGTGAATATGTCACTAACAGAAAAATCTGCTGGGAATTCCCTCCTTCCCCTGTAAAAACATTCAGATATGCAGGGTACATTTGTAACTCCACAGGATCATCATATCTATCGCCTGCATCATCCAGTGATTTCTGCACTGAACCAACTAACTTCTAGTTAAGCTAAAGTCTGCCTTTCAAAAAGACGGGTGGCTTTGACTTACAGATTTTGAGCAATAGAAAATCTACCCCTTCCCTTGGGAAGCTGTCGTAACAGTTAATTAATTTTGCTGCTAAGAAAAGTTTGCTACAGTTGCAGCTTGAATTTGTCTACGTTGCTCAAAGGAAGGATCTTCGTCAAGACTGTTAGCAGTTTCTGCTACTTACACTCTACCTTCATAAGATCTTCAAACACTTGATAAATATTAGAGAAACTTCACAACATCCCTGTGAGACATAAAAATGCAATTATCTTAGCACATTACATGGATGAGAACAATGAAAGAGAGGAATTAAAATTCTACTCAGGCAAAGCTAATATATAAATCAAGTGGGATCCCCAGGAAGAAAACTTGGAGTCTTGATTCCCTGCTCCATATCACTGTCTCCTGGATCCATGCTTCAGAAACAGTCAAGGTTATGTGTCCTTCACAGCTCAGAAACAACCCCAAAGGGGATGATCTCCGCAGTGCTGAGCACCCTCAGCCCCAGGAAGATCTTAGGGCACCAAAGAGCAGGGAAGATCAGTCCTTCTTTGCTCTGTACCTAGCAGCTTGCACTGATCCATGTAGGAACACATTTCCCTCCTGTTGTCACATTTGACAACACAAGCTATTTAGTGGAGCATCAGACTTCCCCTCCCCAAACACAGCAAGAAATATAGAAGGTACTTTAGAATTACTGAAAAATTCCAAGGCATCTCAGTCAGGTAGGTAATTCCCTCAAGTGCCTTAACGAAACCTTTGCCCCTACTCTCAACCACTTGGTCAGTGACTCATATTTTATGTCTCCACAAGCATTTTCTCCACTGCTTAACCTCCAATGTCACCAGCTCTTCTCAAATGGGATTATATGACATGGTTGGCTTGATGACCTAGAAGGTCCCCTCTAGCCTTATGTTGTAGTAGAATATTAATGACTCTGCTAATTCAGAGCTGTCTGACCTCCACTCTGTACAGCCACAAGCAAGATGATCTCTCTCTCGTTATAGCTGTCATGTTCTCAAATAACGTCTTCATGTAAAATGCATACACAATTTTCTTCTTCTCCTTGCAATGCAGTTATTTCTCTCTATCCAAAAAAAGCCAGTCTCTGTTGAGATTATCTTCTCTGTAACTGTCTTGAAAATACTTTGGAGGTATTTTCCTTTTTATTCCCAACAACAAAACTAGGTATATATCTATGAAATGAACAGAGTTCTTAGTCTGAAATAATTTGACTTAAAATCTGTAAGGAATGTTGTATGCTGCATTAATCGCATATATCCCCCATCACAACAAATGCAAGTGAGGCCTTGATCAGTTAAGTCAGGAAGGGCAAAGAGGGCATTTCTGTTCCCTCAAATAAGGATGGACCCTACTTGCCCTCAGGACTACACCTGCCTACCTGCCATCTCAGAAGCTCATAAACTCAGCTAAATATACCTTTTAGGTAATGCCAGGTGCCTGTGTGCCCACATGCAGCAGAAACATCAGCAAATCACCTGGGAGTCTCCTGCCAGCACTCCAACAAGTGCCCAGGAAGGTGGAAGGGGGTGAGATGTGGAGCACACCATATTAACGCTGCTCCAGCACCATTGCTTCAGAGCAATGCAGACACACCGATGCTTTTTCATTCACTCGGAGGAGTATGGAGCAGACTCACAAACTCTGTGCCCCTTAGTAGACCTCTCAGGGTTATCTAAGAGTCTAAGTGATGGACCAAGCCCATATCATGCACTGTACAGTCATGTAAAAAGTTTTTATTGAAAGGTCTTGTAGGAAACACATATACAGAATGATGTTATATGGGAGGCAGTAATGATAACAATAATAATAGATTTTTTTTCAGACTTCTCAGTAGATTTTAGGAATATAAATTTTATGCCTTATAGATTCAGGCCTTTAGCCAAAGTTAGGCCAAAAAGAGATGTCATGGGAAAAGGAATCAAAGGCATAAGTGAGTGCAGAAGGAAAAAACTATATCACCTCTATCACACAGCAATATCAGATTGATTCATATTTCAAAATAGGCTGAAAGTTAAATTTAGTCTGACCAAGGACAACAACTATTTACAATGATACGTACAGTAAATCTTATGTCAGAGAATGGACAACAGGCGATTTCTTCCCTGGAGCAGTGTTTTGCTAGCACTGGGCTCATGTTCATGCCGAGGTTCCCGCTTGCAGGTAAAATAACACCCTCAGTTTCTTGCAGCTTAATATCTGAAGCTTGGGAAAGATTTACCCCTACAAGGTTGGCCATCTGCTAGCCTTCCTCAGCCTCTTCAAACTTCTAATGATATCAGTAATTTTCCTCCCTGTCTGTCAATTTTATAGAAATAATACTGCCTTTGCATTTTTCTCATGAAATATTTCTATTAAATTATTTTACTTTCTTTGCTGCTTTTTGTGATTAATATTCTCATTAAAGCTTCTTTTACAGGCAGTTCTTTGGCATATTCTGATTTTCTGGAGCTCATTCCTTAAATGTCTCCTGTTCCAAGTTCGTGTCTAGTCAACATCTGCAGCTTGCCAGTAGTCTACAACAAGTAAAGCCTTATACACATCCAGCATTCTTGCAGCTCACGAGGAAATCTCAAAGGAAACCCAACAGGGAAGCCACATGTCCTGATAGATAGTAGTCTACAATTTGCACGAATCCTCCTCCCATCCCAGGTGTAAGTCTTTTCTAAAGTGAAGACAGACAGATTTTAAAAAAATCAGATTATTAAAAAAAAAATTAATCAGAATATATATAAAAGGAAAGGAAATATCTTAGAAGGATACTTGCTGTTCTCTTGGAACAGTGGAAGCCTGAGCCCTTTCTGTGCCAAGGCAGTTAGACCAAGGTTGGACAGGGGAGAATAGTCTGCAGAGACCAAGTCGACTAATAGAGATTACTAAGTCAGTTCAGTGAAAGGTCTTTTCCATTTCTTACCAACCAAGTTTGAAGGAACAAAAGCCACTGAAGAACAGGGATCCCTCTTAAGGAAAGATCTGCTTATCAACAGGGAAGCATCAAGCACAATATTTTGTTTTAGTGAAATATTTGGCATGTCCTGTAGTGATCAATGCCAGAGCTTTGGAGAGAACGATAGCAATAGACTATAATTAGCTGTGATAACTCCTTACAATAACAAGTATATTCTGGTTTGAATTATTCATGAGCTACTGTGTTATTTATGGCAATTCCAGCCTTCCTTTTCCTCTGGTAATATGGGGCGTTCAGGTCTTGGGTATTTCTAATTTTATTTGGCCAGACACAATGTTTTTATTACTACTCATAGGAATAAATAAATAAATTTCAGGAAAAGGGGAAAAAAAGGAAGTTTTCAGCAAGAATCAAGTTTTCACTTACAGTGGGATACGGAGACAGAGCAACAGGATGTGAATTTCTATGTTCTCCATCAATTATGTGTCTTTCTGGCAATGCGGTATATGGACCCCTAATTGGAAGCAAGAAGGGACTGCTGCTTTGAGAAGAACCGGGCTCCTCAGCTTTCTGAGCACAGCTTCTCACCAAGCAGATGGAGGGTGTCAGCTTTCCCCCAAGGTTTCCTGAATGAAGTACTCGAGGAAGCGCTTGGCCAATGTTCTGCATCTGACTGATGTATATGCTTCTAGCAAATTGACCCAATGGCTGGGATTTTTGTCTTTTTATCTAGAGAGATGCATTGTTTAGTTAACTTCCAGCTAGAAAAAGTGATGGGGGAGTTATTATGTATTAAAACTTAATTTAAATTGGCAGCCCAAGATAATGAAGTCCTCTAAGCACAGAACAAGTACAGCCAGGCACTTACAGGGCTGCTGCTTCAGTTTACTGTTGTTCCACCTTCCATCCTTGCCATTAGAAGATGGTTTACTGGGAGAAGATGTGGTATCTGCCTTACTGCAATGAGTACTACTTGCATCAGTCCTCCAGGAGCAAAGGCAGATCCAACAAATCAGAGAAATAACTTCACTTTCCTTCAAAATCAGTGGGTTATGTTTCTAACCAAACCAAAGCGGCTAGTGCACCTGGTCCGAAGCAGATTGATATTCATAGCAAAACCTCCTTCCTCCTGTCCGATCACCATAATCATTTTAGGGAATTTAAGACCAAGAATCACACAAATTTATTTCTCCAGATAGCCCTCAAGCAAGAAAAACTTTCACTTCCTATCAACATTAGGGCATTTTCATTCAAGATCTTGAATCTCTGTTTCAGAGGTTCTGTATCCAGATTTCACAAACCACTTGCCCTTCACAGTAATTTCGACACACAGTTGAGCTGAACTGAAATGGTTGCTTTCCCAAAGGTGAAGCAATCCCCACTTTGCATAATAGGTTGGAAATACTACTTGTCACTCCATCCTCCCTGGAGTAAAATTGCCACATATCTCCCAAACGGGAATGAAAGTAATCTGACATTCATATGCTGTATTAATGCACCAGTTGTTAAAAGACTGATGAAATACCTGATATCTCAGCTACTGATACATGGCATAAAGCTGTACATTGCACAGCAGCCAACACACACACACAAATATACAAACACACACATGCACACACTCCTTACGCACTGCGATTTACCCAGTATAGAGGAAACGCAGTGATGCTAACACTGATATTCCAAGAGTGTTATTTGGTATTGGATTTCTGGACACTTCAGAGTCAAGTAACACCAAAAGACACTTCGTACCGAAAGACCTTTTATAAACTTGCCTTTGAGGTCTGCCAGCTTCGCAGGTGATCTCTGTGTGCCCTCGAGACTGGGAGAGGATGGACATTGTGTTCTACTAACAAGGACTGTACCTTGGGTTTAGGATTAATTAAAAAACTAGCTTTGTGGCTGCGTAATACTGTCCTGAGACTTGCCACATTTAGTGGAAAAAAAAAATCCCTCAAGTGATCCTTATAGGTTTCTCCGACATTTGAGAGCAGCTGCTTGACTCCTCAAATGAGTCAGAAAGGTGAGATTCTGGACGAACGAGAGGATGAGTAAATCACAAGACCGCATATTTAGGAGAGAGCCCTGTTCTCACCCATGCAGAGGATGTGTGAATCACTGCTGAATGGTCTGCTGAGCTGACTGTGCATCTTTCACCTCAACTGCTGCATTCCTCCATCAGCAGCAACTGGGGCAGAGGACACATTCAATAGCTACTGAATATAATTAAGTCTAATTGCAAAGTTAATTGTTGGGGGTGGGGGGGAGAAAAACAAACAGCATGAAACTAAGTGAGGGTATCAGAGCTCAGCGATCTGACATCCTCAAGACAAAGCTGAAATTCAGCTTCCCTGCCCCATACTAACTGCATCCCCCTGTGTACTTACATGCCTATCACTCCTCGCTTGTCTGACTGGACATCAATGACTAGCAAATCCCTCTCTCCCAAGGAAAGGACTCAGCCCCATTAGCAGCTGAAGCAGGAAATTAAAAATATCTCCGCAGCATCCACCTGAAAAGTTGTTCAGGTTGGGACCCAAGGAGAATGAGGGCATCTTGGTACTAGGAGGAAATGATCTGACTGCAGGACAAGTCTGACTGCTTGTGAATTATAGTCCCAGCTGATGTTCATTGCTGTAGGTTCATTGACTAGGACAGAGCTATTCTGCTGCTACAGCTGCTAAGGTATCTCTTAGATGCTGCTTCATTCAGAAATCAGGCTTGAAGTCTTCCAAAACCTGACCTACTATGACATTTCAAGGCCTCCAGTCTGAAGGAAAGTCCTTGGGGATATATGTCTAAAGAAGTATGGAGTAGGCTTGGAGACATATGAAGAAACCGAAAAATTCAAGTTTACTGTCACTGGTGATTGATAGGTACGGGGAATGGATATCCATCCTTGTGCTTCAGTGCTTAAGTTTAGCATATAACTTCCAGAGATTTGGGTGGAAACTGAGTCCCCTATCTGCCTATGAAGGGTCACTGAAGAGGTGGGATGCCAACCCACCTGGACCATCTGAGATACACAGCCTAGACTTTGAGAGCTGAAGGACTACGGTGCGTGCAGCTCACTGTCTTTGCTAGCAAACAGACCCCAAGATCACTGCACAACACTGAAGGGAGCTGTGCCAGGCAGAGGATGCTGGGAATAAAGGGGTCTGTGATATGGCAGCACAGACGGAAAGATTGTACTGCACAAACATCCCCAGGCAGTCACTCTTCTCTGGTGTAACATTAAATATCAATTTGCAGTTGGAGTGAATTCCATGTTTATTCAGGGGAATTCCTTCTCCACTCCATGTTCCATACATTTTCGGTGTTCCCAATGTGAACAGCCACAAAGGGATTTAAGGGGGGAGAGAGAAAAAAGCACACCAACCGTATCTTATTCAAAACAAGCCAGGAGAGACAAAGGGCCAGACCATACTTGGAAAGATGCACTTCAGTCAGATTCTTCCTGTGCTTGAAGCATACTGTCAGTCAACATCTCACCTGTTTTGCCTCATGCCAAGTAGACTTGCATGTGTCTGCGTGCACATGGAGGATGCTTACAATGGACGTAATGGCCTTGTGACAAAGAGCTGGGCTCGCCTGTCTTCTGGGTTGTCTCAGGAGAAGCAGCACCACCAGGACCTCACCTGGAGATATCCCTACACACACGTAGACTCCAAAACCCAGATCTTCCCAAGTGCCCCTCTCTGCATGGAACAACTGCAACAGTCACCAAAATGCATAGTCATCTCCAAATACATTATTTGACCACCTCTCTGTCACTCAGCTCAAACATCACAAAGCAAGAAGTGCAGAGCAAGGTCTTCCCCATCAAAGCGAAGCAAACAAACCATGTACAAGCAACAGTGACAATACTGTTTTACCAGCAACAGGGATGCCAGGGATTTGCATTGGTAAAAAAAATAGGCAGTTTTGAGGGGAAGAGGGTTCTTTTGTTTTTCTCAGTTTTGTATAATCTGTGAGGTAGCAGAGGGGGGATGAAGGAAATCCAGCTGTTGCCATGGCAGCCTCTAGCTGGCCATCTCCCACATCGCTTGAGTTGCACAGAGCTTTTTCCTTCCAGTTCCAGCTCCTGGTTTAAGAGCAGAGGAGTTTCTCTGCTGGAGATGGCAGGGAGGGAGTGTGTGTGCAAAGCAGTGAAGAGGGAGGACCAGCAGTCAGCACAGGATAGAAAGAATTGGCCCAGAAGAAGGAAAGATCACACAACAGAGGGTGAGGATAGACCATCAGGAGTGAAGATGAATGCAGTGATGGATGGAAAGCAAGCATTTAAAGGCACAAACAGAATTAGCTTGGTGGAAACCCCAGGCAGAGACAGAGGTGTGCTCATCATCTAGAAACTAGTCTAATTTGTGCTGACATTTGCCCAAAACTGATGGAGCTTCCCCCGACACAAGAACCCCTTAAAATACTCTGCTACTTTCCCCCTAAACCCATCTCTGGCTTCTGCCACAAATAGCAGCACCACTCTCTAAGTTCAGGCTCTGAGTTTAGTCTCTGTCACGTTTAGATCTTAATGCAGCCCAGACGTTAAAAATTCATGTTCTGGCAATTCCCATTTTCACAAGGGCCTGTTCGAACTAATGATGTTGCCTCAGCGAGCACTTCATAAGTTAATCATATGCTATCACTTCTCACTTCCCTGAAGATGGAAGCGGAGAAGTCTTGCTCACAAAGTTTCAGCATTGCAGCTCTCCTTGAAGACAATCCTCCGTGTCTCCACAGGATTTAACCAGCTACTTGCTGAACTCTTCAGGCAGTAAATGTGATGAGCTCATAGAATTAGCTGAGCTTGTTCAGACTGAAGAAGAGAAGGCTGCGAGGGGACCTAATATATGCTTACAAATATCTGAAGGGTGGGTGTCAGGAGGATGGGGCCAAGCTCTTTTCAGTGGTGCCCAGCGACAGGACAAAGGGCAACAGGCACAAACTGAGGCACAGGAAGTTCCAGCTGAACTTGAGGAAGAACTTCTTCACTCTGAGGGGGACAGAGCCGTGGAACAGGCTGCCCAGGGAAGTTGTGGAGTCTCCTTCTCTGGAGATATTCAAGACCCGCCTGGACAAGGTCCTGTGCAGCCTGCTGTAGGTGACCCTGCTTCGGCAGGGGG
>Ga0065711_1036407_pt1 | contig 21024 bp, 7 predicted proteins | sample Hoacrofraction12_FD_59098 | JGI IMG/M metagenome (GOLD analysis project Ga0065711, IMG submission 59098) | Hoatzin crop microbial communities from Cojedes, Venezuela - Epithelial fraction 12 v2 (version 2) | ecosystem: Host-associated > Birds > Digestive system > Esophagus > Crop | place...
CTGAGGGTGATGGAGCACTGGAACAGGCTGCCCAGGGAGGTTGTGGAGTCTCCTTCTCTGGAGATATTCAAGACCCGCCTGGACAAGGTCCTTTACAACCTACTGTAGGTGACGCTGCTTCGGCAGGGGGGTTGGACTAGATGACCCACAGAGGTCCCTTCCAACCCCAAACATTCTGTGATTCTGGGATTCTGTGATTTGCACTCCAAAGCAACTCTAGAATCCTGTTACACACCTCCTTCCCAAGAACAGCTAGGACTTTCCCAAGTACCAGATGATCAATTAGAAGGTAAATCTGGTCAATGAATGAAGCAGGTGGCCTCTGGCCCTTAAAACGAAGAGCCGTTATGTGATAAGTAGGAAAAACTTGCTTTAGAAGATACTGTTGCAATCAGGGGGGAGAAAACATTCACTGTAAATCAGTTCAAGACTTTTTCACTTTGTCAAAATAAAATATTTTTGAGCTAGCACTTGGGTTTATTCACACAATAGAAGAAAAAAATTATTGAAAGCTTAGTTTGTTCTCCCCTTTAACTTGTTTCACATGTTTCCATGAAAATTGAAGTAGTCCTAGCTTTCCCTCTTCCCTTTGTCATTCCATATTTAACTACTCTTTGGAAAAAAAATTGCCATTGATTTAAAAAAAAATGACTTCAAAACATGAAAAAAGGCAGAGAGCAAAGGGAGAACAGTATTGCCAGCAGAGATAGTAACTTTTAATCCTTAGCAATTCATTAAAATCCTAATTTCTGCCTCTGAGTATTGGCAAGGTGAGTTCTGACTGATTTTGTACAGCTTTAAGACAGCAACAAAATTATGCTGTTATGTATCTATATATTTCAGAGATTTTTTTTGTACGTGTGGCAGTCCACACTCTATAATTAACTCATGAACCATTGAAAAAGAGGAAATCTGGACTCCTTGGTGGTATGCAGATTGATGGTTTCATGTATTAGATTGTTTTGTTTATTTGTGTTGATTCCTTAAGCATCAGAACATTGCTTTCACTTTAGGCAGGAGTTCATTTGACTCAGTGTACCTGAGCACATCATTTAATCTTAGTTTGTTTTAACTACTTAGAACTTTCAGATTTCTGGTGCTGTTTTGAGATACGCTTATGGCTTCTAAGATGTTGTTATAAACAACATATTGAGTTTTAAGTATATATTAAAAGCAGAACAAATAAAAAAAGGAAGTAAGTTTAAAAGTTCCTCTTTTAGGAGACAGCAATTGCTGTTGACATCAGCAACTCATTGGTCTTTGAATGAAAGGGAAGACTACTGGAAAACAATCCCTACCACTAAACTATATGCACATGTTCGTATTGCCATTGTGGAAATAAAGTGAATGATACTAAAAGTTGTGACTGACACAGCATCAAATTTCTTCCCCTTTGCTTTCAGCCACACCTAGCACTTCAGCACAAGAGCAAGAGAAAATCATAGTGAAGGTCTAAATGACCTGAAAGGAATTTAATCTGAAGTTTACTACAGTTGAGCCAGTTGTCAGAGATACTGTGCTTCTCTGCTTATTATTTTGCCAACTTGCTTGGGACTACAGAAGATAGTAAGTTGAGAAACACAGGACTTCTATTACAGACCTCAGGAAATACAAACAAGTACCTCAACAGTCTGTATTCTAGAGGTCTTCCTTTTAAAGTAAGGAGTCCTACATTGAACATGACCTATAATTTGTGCCATTATTTCACCTTCATAGTAGCTCTTTAATGAGCTTTATTCCTCAATGAATACTAATAGACAAATTAAAATAGCCATTTCCATGGGAAAACATATAAAACATTGAAACACAAATTCATAAATTTTGACCTGAAAGGAAAGGTTTTGTAATAGCAAGAGATACTGGTTATGCATAATCAAAAAGTATTCAAAGTCTCCCAAAATATGACAGCATGGATTTTCCAGCTTGTCACTCAAAAGGGCTAGAAAGTTTTCGATCAGTTCCTGAATCAATCATAGAATCACAGAAACATAGAATCATTTATGTTGGAAAAGGCCTTTAAGTCAACCACAAACATAAGACTGCCAAGTCCCACTAAACCATGTACCTAAGCACCACATATACCTTTGAAATACCTCCAGGGATGGTGACTCAACCACTTCCCTCGGCAGACTGTTCCTACACTCAACAACCCTTGCAGTGAAGAAACTTTTCCTAATATCCAATCTAAACCTCCCCTGACATAATTTGAGGCCATTCCCTCTTGTCGTATCACTTGTTTCATTGGAAAAGAGACCGACACCCACCTTGCTACAATCTGTTTTCAGGTAGTTGTAGAGAGCTATAAGGTCTCCCCTCAGCCTCTTTTTCTTCAGGATAAAAAAACTGCAGTTCCCTCAGCTGCTCCTTGTAAGTCTTGTTCTCCAGACCCTTCATCAGCTTCTTTGCTTCACTGGACATGCTCCAGCACCTCAATGTCTTTCTTGTAGAGAGGGGCCCAAAACTGAGCATGGTATCAAGGTGCAGTCTCACCAGTGATGAGTACAGGGGGACGATCACTTCCCCAGTCCTGCTGGACACATACTATCTGTCACAAGCCTTCTCAGGCACCTGGGTGCACTGCTGGCTCATATTCAGGTAGCTGTCAGCCAACACCCGCAGGGCTTCTTCCACCAGGCAGCTTTCTAGACATTCTTATAGAAGCACAGAATCATAGAATAGTTTGGATTGGAAGGGACCTTTAAAGCTCATCTAGTCCAAGCACCCTGCAATGAGCAGGGACATCTTCAACTAGATCAGCTTGCTCAGAGCAACCTAACCTTGAATGTTTCCAGAAATGGGGCATCTCCTATGTCTCTGGGCAATCTTTTACGGTGTTTCACCACTCTCATTGTAAAAAAAGTCTTCCTTATACGTAGTCTGAATCTTTTCATTTGAAACCATTTCCTATCACTACAGACCCTGCTAAAATGCCTATCCCTATCTTTCTTAAAAACTCTTTAAGTAATGAAAGGCTGCAGTAAGGTCTCCATGGAACCTTCTCTTCTGCAGGCAGAATAACCTCAACTGTCTCAGCCTTTCGTGATAGCAGAGGTATTCCAGTCCTCTGATCATTTCTGTAGTCTTCCTCGGGACCTGCTCCAACAAGTCTGTGTCTTTCCTACACTGAGGGCTCCAGAGCTGGACACGGGACTCCAGGTGGACTCTCACCAGCGCAGAGGAGAGGTGCAGAATCACCTCCCTCGACCTGCTGGCCATGTTTCTTTTGATGCAGCGCAGGACACAGTTGCCTTCTTCCCCAAACCTATAGCTCTGCTTGGGGTTATTCTAACCCAAGTGCAGAACACGGCGCTTAGCCTTGTTGAATCATATACAATTGACCTCAGCCCATTGGTCCAGCCTCTCTAGATCCCTTTCTACCCTCTAGCAGATAAACTTCCGGCTCATCTTGGGGTTCTCTGCAAACTTACTCTATGTGCACTTGATCCGCCCTGAATCCAATCCAAACTCAACAAATAAAATACTCATATCACTTAAAGTTATGTATCTTCATCATAATATTCCTCAGACAAGTTAGTCAAGAGGTTAGGTATAATGACAGTGAGTCTATTTTTCTTGTGATTCCTTTTGTTTTGTTGTATATAGTGCAAAACAATATTATACAGGATAACACACTAACTGATGTCACAAGAGATACAAATGTACTTGGGCAGCTGCCAGTAACAGCAAATATCATTCAGTGAAGCAGAGCAAAAGACCGTCAGCTGAACACAAGGGGAAGGGTTTATATTTTCAATATATTTCAAAATCAATTACAGTGAGCTAATTATCAGATAGTGCTTTGCGTTTTGCTCTTGAAAAATGTGCATTCTTCATAGGACCTGATAAGTAACAAATAGTACAATATCTACTTTATACACATAGTGTAAAAGCATTAGCAAGGTGGACTGCAATAAAATCTGGGATCTTGAATTTTTTTAGCTATTTTAATGCAAGTACAATGTAGAGACTATTTAAGGTTCAACTAATGCAACAACGCTTTATTCTTGTTGTTATTATTGCTGTTGTTACTATTGGTTGTTGTTGGCTTTATTGTTACTATTTCTGTTACTGTTACTATTGCTATTGTCATTGCTATTGCTATTGCTATTGCTGTTACTATTACTATTACTGCTACTACTATTACGTTACCGTGGTGACCTCTTTACTGAGTGGGGTTTTGTTGTTGTGGTTACAGTCACTACAATAAATAAATTGTGGTCCAAAGCCAAGGACTGATGTTGATCATAGATTTATATGACGATTCTAACCTCTTCATAAGTAGATATGCATGTGAACTACAAGTTTTAAAGGTACATTTTTTAATCATAAGTGGATACACATTCACGTTTTGTGTTTTTTTGCCATTCGTAATCTAAAGAACAGTATCCATCAGGTAGGTGAGATTTTGAAAGTACAATTTAGCAACAGGTAGTCATCTAGAACCAAGATAATCCTAAGCTTTGCTCAGCTGCAGACTTCTCCTACCTAACTCCAACACTGTGTTACTTTTCAGCTTTGAAATCTCCACAGTGTGTGTATCAAATCCATAAGTGTGCCTAGAAGCATATCTCACAGGTATGGACAGTTCTGAACTTATTTCACACTCAAGAATGGTCCGTATTCACAAATGAAATGTGCTTCTCCAGTCTCTGCACTCATTGCACCCCTCAAATTTCAAGGACAAACCTCTTACCAGCCAGCTGTGCCTTCCTTTAGAAACACATCAGTGAAAGGGTAGGAATGGAGAGAATTGATGCTGCTCAGTTTCTAATAGTAAGGAGCACAGCATTTAAAGGCAATAGAAAATTGATCATGAAACAGTGATAGGATACAACAATACATAAATTTCATCATGCACTGAAAGCCATCTCCCCTCTTCACAAACAGTCCCTGTTTTGCACCTTGAATGCAGTTGCACATCTTCAGCAAGTGATGTAGACAGCATCCATGGCTACGGCACTCTGTTCAAACAGGCTTTAAATCCCCTCTCTGGGGAATAACATTTCCTGAGTTCTGTAATACAAGACTAGCACATAAGAGAAAAAACCATGTTCTCTTTTTTCTGCACCTGTGTGTTTTTGAAAGAAAGTTTGCACACGGAAAGGATTTCAGGTGCTTGATATGGAGTAGACAAAGGTCCATATAATTTCCTTTGTCTTCAGTTTTCCTGATGGCTGTCTCCAATAAGAAATATGCCAGCTGCACTGGTTTTTCTTAACACGTTGTTTTGAAATCTGATAGAGGGTGCCCAACATACTCAGCATTACTTTACACAGAGCTTTAGCTCTTCACTCCAGAGCTTCACAATAGGAACAATATAATTAGAAGTTCAACACTTCAACATGTACTTCTTCTGCAACTTACTGTACCTCTTGCTCAAGATTACAAGGCAAAGATGAGGATGAATATGAAATCTAAACTCTGATTCTCAATCCAGTCTTCATGCATGAGACATTTCTTCCCATGTAAAGATATAGACTGAAAAATGTAAAGATGGAACTACTGTCCAGAGGTTTGCAGATGGAGGTAGATAGTTGAAAGATTTTAACTGTTAGAGATGGTAACATATGCCAGTTTTCACTCTGAGCACGGGTAAAATAAATGATGTTTGCAACGTAGCTATCATTCACATATTTAAAAATAACATCACATGGAAGAAACTTCTTAAAACACTGCAGATATTATTCCATTTAAAACAAATAAAAATTTCTCTAATTTCACAGGCTGATACTAGGGACAAGGAGTTAATATGTAGAACTCCCAGATGCCAGCTGCACTAGTACAGGCATGAGAGAAAAATGGAATTATAATAAAGACTACTGACTGGTGAGCTAGAACAGTACTTCTCACACTGCGGTCTGGGGAGCACCATCAGCAGTCTGTAAAGTCAGTTCTGTCATACCAGTGAGGCATGTGTCAATCTCCAAGGTATGTTCTGCGGCTGTAGCTAGCCCACAGTTCTTTCATTCAACCCAGAGGATTTTTTTAATTAGCTGAAGAACATCTGATAGTCACAAGCACTGCACTGAAACCTGCATGGCTGCCGCCTTACCCTAGGGATTGCTTCACTGCTTGTTCTGTCAGATGTGAGGTTCAGCTGTTAAAATAAGTGTCAGAGACAGGGTTCATGAGGAGAGAAGGCTCTTCAAGTGCCCAGAGTTTACCAGTGGACAAGCTGGAAGAGCACACCCTGCGTCTGCAGCCACATACAACAGATTGATTAGAGCACAAGGAGCATGAGGCAGTGCTCATTCCTCTCCATAGCGAAGTGGTAGAGTCAAACATGGTATTAGGTCAGGAGGGTCCATCAGTCTTGTACAGGAAGTGGGCAAGGAAGCAGGCCGTACATAAAGAAAGACCTTGTCCTCCAAGCCTAGGAAGCTGCTGGAAAGTTTTGTGCCATCCAGGATTGCAGCCTCCATCAGTGAGTGAAAAGACTGGCATCAAGTTTCAAAGGAAGCAGGAAAGCCACATGAGGAAAAGTTTACCTGCTCTTAAGTCCTCCCACAAATCTTCTGAGTCACTGGTATTTCCCAGCCCAATGCCCAAACAGACACACCAGTGTGTTTTGAAACTCCCTACCTCAACACCCCCCTTTTCTGGCACAGAATAATGGGAACTGGCTCCTCCTCTGACTATGCCAGTAGTAGATTAAATACATCCTCACTCACTTTTTTGATGCAAGCTATGATCAAGAGTTTGTAACATATCCAACTGCTGCAGTTCACCATTGCAATCATACAGAAGCCAAGAGCAAACTGCTGAGTGAGCTGACAACCTGAAAGAAGTCGGAAGCATAAGCAGATCTACTGTTATTCTGAGGATACAAAACAAGCTCCCAGGTCTCAATACACCAGGAATTTTCCAGTGTTTGGATCTACAGCCCACTTATCATGAGTTGTGCTCAGTTACATCACTAAAAATGTAAGTTTTCACCATAAAATGGTGCGGGAAGAGGAAGACAGTTTCTTACCAGCAAGAAGATGGTGTCATAACCTTCTTCTCTTTAACAGGAATTCTCTTCATCTTTGAAATATTATCAAAAATTAAAATGAATCTAACAGTCCAGTTCATCTTAAATTGGGATCTGAACTTTGAAACCTGTATTTAAAAGTGCTTTTAGGCTCATTTAGTCAAGTGTTATTTTTCTCATAAAACAAGAGGTAAACATATGCATGTATGTGTCTATGTAAAAAATGTATATGTATGTATATATGCACCTAGGTACATACATTCAGTGAGATACACTCACTGATTGCACATGGGACAGGGAGTTCTGCATATGTGCCCTTGTGTGTGTGTGAAAGGCTGGTGTTTGAGACCAAGCCCTGGGAAAAAGGATAAGCCGCGAAAGGATTCATGTCCAGAGCACATCACCAGTCTTCAGATATCTGACTACCCACCTCAGTTCCCCACCTCCTGCCTGAGATGAACGAATCAAAACTACTACATGAGAACAGTTCCAGTATTTCTAGTTAAAACTAGCCAAGCCTTTACATAGTAGGGCTGAATGTTACAAAAGTTTTTATGAAGCCTGTTACTACAGAATTATAGCTTTTAATTCATGGCAGGAATCTCCATCTCAATCAGATTTCTAGCCCTATTTTAAGGGCTTTTGAATTGCATTGATTATGTCATCCATTTTTCTCCTTGTCATACAGTAAAACTTTCTCACTATTTCTCTTCTTGCCGTTACCTCTGATCTTTGTATTTCACTGCTTATCTTGTTGATTGGTAGAAAACTGTGACAGCCCAACCTTCACAGGTTGCTTGGTCACTCTTGAGGACCTGTCCTGCAGATATAATCTCTGGAAGAGTGTTCCTTGAAAAGATATCCAAAGAAGCTCAGCCTACTGAAGTACATTATTTAAAACAGAAACAGTTTGGAATACCTTCCCCTGTGCTGCAGCACTCTTCACTAGATAAGTGGCTGACGAAAAGGACCATCTTTTCTTTGCTGCTGTTTGAAATCTATGGAGGAAGAAATTAACAATTTTATGTTTTGGTTCTATCTGCATCAAAAATCTGTTTTAATAACTTTCAGGATCATGTTCTTAGATCTCTTAGGACTCCACAGACATATACTAAGATAGAAATTTTATTTGTCAAGCTGATGATCTCTTCTTAGCATTAGGATTTTTGAGTCTCTCGTCTGTATTGGCACAGCATTCCACCTGTTCATTAACGTGGTTAAGGATGACTTGTCAGGGTGGTTACAAGCTCCCTGTCTCATTAGTTAGGAACTCCATTCTCTAAAGAATAACAATTGTGTCCCGTTTACTATACATTTTACAATTGCTAGCCATGGCTTTCGTATAAGACATTACAAAAAATGCATCATTTTCAGCTTATATCTTGTAAACAAATTACCAAAAAATCTGAAGCTACATAACCTGTCAAAGTCAAAAAGCAAGAAAGGTTTGTCAGTCCCTGATCTGAAATGGAATAACTTAGTATGTCAGCAGCAAATCATATGGGATTGGTTGATTTCCATTAAGAATGATGTTCCTGCCAAGATCAAAAATTTTGTTTTCCTTTTCTGTAGGGCAACCACCCTTCTTATTAGCTTCTGATATTTTATTCTTTGCAATCTTACTTTGAGAACACTATGTGAACAAAGCTTTTTGTCTGTTCCCACTAAAACAAATTGAAACTTATTCTTTTATGTTGACATACCATGTTTGAATAGGAAAATACGGAAATGGAGCAAATTACATCCAACATCTGACTGTTACATTTGACCCCATTGACTTCTTTAAGGCTGCAAATGGCAGTGAAGTTGAACAAATTTTTTTCATCAGAGTTATTTAGTAAGTAATATACTTGTGAAGAAAACTCTGAGTTAAGCAGAGTATAGCACCCTCCCTTCGTTTCTCACGGAGTCTATACTTAAGATATCTGGCCTGCAGAAATATCTCATTCTGCCCTATACATTTTAGTAAATGACAGAAAATCTTTTGCTAAAATGAATGTTACAATGACAAGAGAATGTATGAATAGGCACCAAACCAGTTAATCAATCTAGAATGCCAAGCATCACCTTACTTGGGTGCATATTTTGTCCTTTAAATACAACTAATTATTTTCATGCATGATTTTTACTTCTTACAATTCTGCCAGCTCAGAAACAAGGTTCTACCTGAGTTAGATTTCCTGCAGGGAAAAATGAGGCTAAATTAGCACTTAACATTGGAATGCTTTGCTCTTTCTAATGCAATACTGAATGTGAGTTTGCAAATAGCACAAGCAGGAATAAATCATGTCCAGCATAATACCAACTGGTTTCCTCAAAATAATTTTAAAATTTCAAATTTCAGCTCTAACTTGTTCTAGACTTGAAGCAAGATTTTTTATATTTTTTTTAAATTTTGTTTACTAATATGACAGTTTCTGTTAAAACACCTATGTCTATTAACAACCCTAAGGAGAAGACAGGCAAACTGGTAACAACGGATGAGGAGAAGGCTGAAGTACTCCATAAATTTTTACCTGCCTCCACTGGCAACCTCTCTTCTCACACCTCTCCAGCGGATGGATTGCAAGACACGGACCGGAGGAGCAAAGTCCCTGCCACTGTAAGAGAAGATCAGGTTCCTGACTACTTGAGGAGCTTGAACACACACAAGTCTACAGGACCTGACGAGATGAATCACAGAGTTCTGAAGGGATTGGCTGATGTAGTTGCCAAGCCACTCTCCATCGTATCTGAAAAGTCGTGACAGTGAGGTGAAGTCCCCAGTGACAGGAAGCAGGGAAACATTGCATCCATGTTTGAAAAGGGTAGAAAAGAGAACCCTGGGAACTACCAAGCTATCAGCCTCACCTCTGTGCCTGGGAAGCTCATGGAACATACGCTCCTAGAAGTTATGCCAAGGCACATGGAGGACAGGGAGGTGATACAAGACAGCTTCACCAAGAGGAAGTCCTGACTGACCAATCTAGTGGCTTTCTATGGTGTAGTGACTACATCAGCAGACACAGGAAGAGCTATGGATGCCATCAGTACTAAAGGAGGCTTATAAGAAAGATGAGGACAGGCCTTTAGGAGGGCCTGCAGTGATAGGACAATGAGTAATGGTTTTAAACTGAAAGAGGGTAGATTCAGACTAGATATAAAGAAGACTTTTTTTACAATGAGAGTGGTGAAACACTGTAACAGGTTGCCCAGAGACCTAGGAGATGGCCCATTCCTGGAAACATTCAAGGTTAGGTTGCTCTGAGCAAGCTGATCTAGTTGAAGATGTCCCTGCTCATTGCAGAGTGGTTGGATTAGATGATCTATAAAGGTCCCTTCCAACCCAAACTATTCTATGATTCTACGCTTCTACAACAGTGCCTGAAAAATTCAGTTTCTGAAATTAACTCTCTTCTCCTACACTTTCTTTGCACCCAGATATGACCAACACTTTCTATTCAAAAACATATTTACACATTCACTTTGAGCAAAAATCATGCAAGTGTTACTCACACCACACCATCTCTCTGAAAGTGGTTAATTCCTACACTTAGATTTCTGGTAACTGTTGTGTTAGCTGACATAACACATTAAGATTCTTTTGTCACAAGAGCAAGAAAGCCCTTGGTAGATACTCCCCTTATATAATTCACCTTTACCCTATCATACTTTCCAAATAAGGGTTACATGAATTTATCTTTCCCCTACAGAAAAAAAAGTATTTCCCTTAATCTCCTGGCAGATAACTATGGCTGAAAAACTTTTCTCAGAAATGTGCTTGAAAGCTGAGAGGATGCCTGGGAAGGTTTTTCTCCCTAAGACAAAAGCTCAACAACGTTATAGTTGTCTGAAAATCACAGCATTAGAATAAAAGCAATTGTGTAATCCTAACCCTAGCTGATGATGACCAGCATTTTGCTGCACACCTGTATAACATTAGACACAGAAAGCCACAGAAACTAAATTATGGAAAAATACTTTACAGGATGATAGCTATCTTTTGACCAGAAAGATGTATCAGCTAAAATCACCAAGGTCTCATTCCTATGGTTTTCTGTTCTCATCCCTCATTAGGACTCTGGAATGAACTTTCTGAGCCCGAAACAGCTCCCAGCACTGTGGCTAAAAAGTAATTCCTCCCAGGCCCTCCCTTGCAGCAGTCTGCTTGCATTCTCCACTGCTTTTCGCAAACTGAATGTCAGGCCTCCGAAAGACCTTCATCCATCAACGTCCCCGCTCTTCAGGTTTTACAAGCACTCTGAGGTTAAAGAAAATATTCTCTGCAGGGACTGGGACTAGTTCACCACCACAGCAAGAAAAAAAATGTATATAGCAATGAGCTTCTCTGCTGGAAAGCAGTCTGCAAGAGTGAAGTTTCATTTCATTATTCAAAACAGGAAAAGACACTTTCCTTATTTATTATATGTGTAGATTTTTAAATTTTTTTTTCAGTAAAATCTTTCCTAGCAGTTACAAAGATGCAGAAGTAGAAAATACTTGAAATGCATACAGAGAAGATTCTGAGTCTTAGCCTAGTAACTTCAATGCTTTTCTTTGCCTGCAACATCTTTCTAAATTGGGAATTGCTTGTTACAGGCATCCTTTTGACATCCTAGAGGCTATTTTCAGACCCAATGTGCAGTTCCGTGGAAGTCACTGAGTCATTCAGCATTGTTCAGATCAGTGCTGAGTATGTTTCAGTCCTTCCACAAAATATTGGGTACTCAAGTGACAGTCTATGTATATATATACAGACACACACACATACATAGATACAAACACACAAACATTTTAATGTTTGTCCAATTTAAACAACCACATTTTCAGACTATATTCTCAGTGGTGACTAGAATTCCCATATTGAATCACCAAATTTTACAAAAGCAGATTTAGAATTTCTTTGGGCGTTTTTCACTTTCTTGTTTCACTCTAGTAGAAGGAATTGGACAAAGGCTTTTTTATGCATCCTGAAATAGCTTCTATGTTTTCAGGTCCTGGTTCTTCTGGGGAAATTTTAAGAACCCTGAATCTGGATTCATAAACAAGGTAGAGCCAGCTGGGGGTCATGAATGTTGACAGCCTCAGCTGCATTGGCTAAGAGGTGTGAGGAGGACAAGTAGGAAAATGATGACCTTGGATTTATGGAGAGCATCTTGTTCAGGGTAGGTGAGAAGCTGTGGGAGGCAGCCCTGAAGAGTAACTCGTGAAGGAACCAGGGAAAGGTTGTCTATTTTAGAAACTAATTCTTCAAAACCACAACAGTGTTGCTTTTTGAGGACCTGTATTTCTTACTTTTCTTATAGTTTATGTTTATATTAGGGAAGCAGTGGTTTCATATGTCTAGCTTCAAACAAACATTTTATTACACAAGATATATATATATATGTATATTCTAAAATAGTTTTCCAGCATTGTTTACTATGATTACCTGGTGCCAAGTAAAAGAAAGTACTAGCACAAACTTTTTTTGTTGTAGCAAGATTCTAAGTTATTTTTCACCAGAATTCAAACGTATTATAAGTTTGCTTTTTTTCCCAGCTTTGCTATGTATCTGTTGCAGAAATTTCAGAGACAGGATTCTTGCCAAATCCAAAACAACTGCTGTCTGCGGTATGGGAATATTCATGTGGTCCCTCTTCAGTACTGATGAGCAAATAGACCCACCTCTTTTATCTCTGCAAAGATGTTAAAAGCCTAAGAATTATTTGAACTGAAATTGAGAACTTTTCCCTGAGAAATACATCAATACCATTTATAAACAAATACTTCAACCTGCCAAAACCAGTATGGGGGACTTAATGCTAGACAAAGACCAAAGAGAGTAACTCAAATGAAATTATAGCTGCAGAAAACTGAAAAGGAGACACGAGCTCTATTTATGTGGTGTAAACAACATTCTCACTACGCTTTTCTTCATGGATCTGTGTGTTAAATATATATAGTGCATAAAAAGAAGGGCAAGAACCCTAGAAAAAGGGACATATTTATTTTCAAAAAAGAGCAGGACTTCTGCAAAGCATTTTGTTTAGAAAAATCTGGCCATACCAGTTCTACTTCTTTCAATGTTTGTGCTATCTATCTGCTCCTTGTTTTTTTTCCCTTTCAGAGACTTCCTACTATAGATGGTTTAGTGCACTATCCTTTATTCTCTAAAAATTAAAATAGTTCAAGCCCAGAAAGATAAAGCTGCATGAAACATGACTAAGTCCAACCCCTGAGGTTATTACTTGATAAGGGGTTCATCGGAGAAGAAAGACCAGCAAACATTAGAACTTGCTCCAGGATAAAGCAACATTTGCTACCAATTAGTAGCCTTTTGTTTGAAAAGTTTGCATAGTTTTGCCTACAAGCCAAACTATGTGATCCTATAAGATGATGTAAAAGAACTATTTTTCCCTTCTAGGGCAATTCAGAGTCCTACTAAGAAAGCCTAGTGTTATCTTCAGCAAAACAGCTAAGTTTCAAGTTACTCTCTTCCCCAAAAAAATATGGAGGGACAGCGCCTCCACTAGCCCATATTTTGTTTGTGTGCTTCTGCTTGTCTAAATGGGGAGAGTCATGCCATTTCCAGTACTGTACAGTCTTGCTTTCTGTTACCTTCTGGCCACTTACCATACTGTAATTTTATGAAGTCAGATAGATATAAAAAGATAAAGAAAAAATTAAGAGCAAGTTACAATCCTTCTCACATTGTAAATACATATATTGGTATAATTGCTTGCTTTCCTACAAAGAATGAAACTGGAAAAGCTCCAGGTCATATTTCCAGTCCCAAAAGCCCATGGTTTCGACATGAGTGTGTGCAGCAGGATCTCAGACAATGATATGCCTCAGTCAAAGGACAAAAGTCTTTATACAGCATAAAGCGTCTGCAAAAAGTAACACAGACTTAAGAGAACAATAAGCTAGAATAAGATACATTCAGATGTTTTGCATAAAAATAGTAAGTTTATCCATTCCTTTATGTTTCTTTGCCTTGCTTATGACATAAAGTAACTTAAATGCAAATGAGAGAAAAACAAGGGAAACTACATATAAAGACAGAAAAGGCAGTGTAATAATTATAACAGACAGATTTTTTTTTTAAATGCAGACCCTTGAGCATCTCCTACAAAACAATTTGTATAGATTATCAGATCCCAGGTGTTGTAGAACCAATGACCACTATACTTTCCTTTTTTGTTTTGCTCTTTGCACCATTATAACTATCTTTTTTTCTTTCTTATTTAGTGTTAAATATAGAAACAAAGTACATCGCTTCTTAAACTTTGGCCAGCACTGGACATCTCCTTTATATTTCCTGCCATAATAGTCTGAAGTTTGTCAGGTTGAGCCCAGATTAGCTGCTCACTGACACACTTCAGTGCTTTTTTGACATGAGACATTACAGCAAGCTGTTAAGATGGACTGTGCTAGCCCTTGGTATTATGCCATTACATTTAGCTGCGTCATTGTTCTATTCGTAATATTATGACGTTACCACACAAGGAATTCCCAACAAGAATGTAGTGGTTTTATTTTATTTTACCATAAGTTTCTGTCCATCCCGTAAATTCATACACCACAATATCCGCTTTAGAGAAGACATCAAGGTTGATTTTATCCAGATCCCATTTCACCTGAAATCCTGCTGTGGCAAAAGCACTTTTCATTCTCTTCCTCCCCTGATGAAACCCCAGTGACATGATTTACTCCTGCCTGAAGTCAGTGCCTGGACTAAAGCTCCTGATTCATAGAAACTAAACTAGCAGTGAGGAACATATATTTAAACCAATCTAGTAAACACAGAGTTTACCCAGGATTACGATGTATTCCCAGAGAGTGGTCTGAGGAGGGAGTCGAAGGGAGTCAGGGTCTTCTTAACTTGAGTGCTCTGGAAGATTGCGGCTGGCAGGAAGTGGCTGCACCCCGAGGAGGATGCCTGTGGGGACATGGAGGTGGAAACTGTGTCTTAGCAGATGGCTAAGAGCAGCTAGAGGCAAATCACAGACTCATAGAATAGTTTGGGTTTGCCATCTGTATTGAGGCTCTCTCTTTCCAACCAACCATGTAGACAAGGCAGCTTGTAGGAGTCTGACAGCCTGACTACACAAAGGAGCAGCAGATAGCACTGCTCATCCTCTCCTTTCTGGAGGTAACAGCATCAGCTTCTTCATGTCAAAGGCAGAGGGCTGAAAAGGCTTGCCCCAGCTGGACTGCACCCAGACCAGCTGTACAATCAAGCCAGGACTACTAAGTGGGAGGTGAAAGCTTATTATATGCAAGAGGACAGAACAAGGTCTTAAGAAAACAGTGCCCCAGAGACAATGACTGTGATCCCACTAAATTCATCTACAACCTTGCAGGCACAACTAACTCTACCACGGTTGGTCAATGTTATAATTTATCAAAAGGGAAGTCAGAAGATGGAAAGCTAAGGGCTTTCAGCACTACCGTACTTTATCAAGAGCTACTCATATCTATTACTTAGAAGCTACTGAAATGCACATTAAAAAGAATGTATACCCTAAACGTTGTTATGTTTGCAAACAGAAAAATAATCTGATATTGAAATCTTTCTCAAGCAGCATACAATGCACATTGCCTAAAGCAAAAAGGAATTAACCTCAACTTTCAAATATAGCGACCAGCAGCTGCCAAAAGCAGATATGTATCCAATTTTATCATTGCCACTGTACATCTCCTGGTATTTTTGCATCCTAACAATCTAATTTTATACAATGACAGCCAAGAATAGATTTTCAGAATGGTAAATATACAACTGCATGCCTAATTTCCTTACAAAGTTTCATGGCACAGTGTGGAAATATAGTAAACAAGCATACAGCTTTCAGTATAAATACACACTTCAGGAAATACAACATGCAGAGTGTCTCAATTACATAAACATTTTTGTATCAGCCACTATTGTTGCAAGAAGTACAACGTGACATGAAATAAAGAAGAAATTGGCTTTTATTTTCAATGCTAGAATTACTTTTTTTGATACTCTCATCCTTCAGGATGAAAACATCCTGTTTGCTCAAAACAATTTACCTAGTTCAAGATATTCTATGCAAAGTGTTCAATCTTCTGCATAAGTTGTGTTCACATGTAATTCAAAACTTTCTTTTTCAGAAATGTGAGTTATGAATTCTAAACTTTTTAAGACTGGTCAAGAAATAATTTGCATAGTCCATGATATCTCTTACAGATTTCAAAAGCCTCAGAAATTATTCAGGAAAAGTACTGCTTTCTCTGAACAAAAATATTTTACCAATAATGTGGTTCATATACTTGTTATTATAAACTGTCAAATTACAAGGTGACAAATCATTTACAACTGCATTTTTTCCATTTTTTTTCAGAATTTTATTGTCTTGTTAATGAATTCAGAATTTTCTACCATGAGACGTTAGTGAAAATAAACTCAATGGCACCATTAAAAATGCTTACATGCATTGCAGGCTGCTTGAATTAGACATCTGTAAAAACAAAAAAATGCAATTCTGAGATGCCTCTAAAAAGCACATCTAGTTTCCCCTTTACATCTTGTACAATCCACTTCTCCCTCAAAAATCTTTGCTTCTTGCTATATACAGAGAATTTATACAGTTTCCTACCAAATAGTTCCATTTTAATGACTTAGGATAGCTACAGATGCTAAGAATAGGAGACGATCAAATATAAAGAGTTTTTACTCCCACCATCATGCAGCTTTATGTGAGTAAAGTTCCTTTAGCTTCTAATCTTTAACCATTATTTAAAATGGTTTCATTTCCATCAATCTTTTTTTTAAATCTTATTGAAGCAGACCATCTGGCTTACAAAGCATCCAAAACACCTAAATAGAAAGCACCTGAAAGATGCAAGATGTTGATTTTAAATCTTTGATCCTATAAAAGAAATTGCAGGAGGGAGTGTTGGGTATTTTTCAGCTGAGGTCGAAGAAAACATGAAAATACAGATTAAACAGTGTATCTTTTTAAAAATCATTCTCTTTTCATCTGAACCTCAAAATAACATACTGCATGTAAAACTAAAGAACCAAAAAACTAAGACACAGGAAAGAGCTTCCAAATACTCCATATTTCTACACAAAATTTTTAGGTACTTGGTCCCTGGTGAAAACTGAATGTCTTGAATTTTTTTTTTTTTCCCTCCATCATCAATTCAGTCTATGCTTCAGAGGCAAGCCAAGACAGTATCTTTCAGTATAAACACAAAGCAGGAACGCCCATTCAATTCCCTACTCTGCTGCTTAATAAAGGTCATATTTCCTAATAAAAGGCTCAAGCTGTGGGGTATTGTACACAGAACGGAGAAGGAGCTTGACAGTCTAAAGAATTGGACCAAAACAGAGAGCATATGCAAGAAATTGCCTTGCACCATTCTAATTGCATGGGGTAATTAGAGCATTCATTTGAAGAAGCTGTATTTTATTCCATGCTATTAAAACATTCGATTCTTCCTCATGACTAAGCTGGATGTCTTAAATGGTAGACCTCATCACCATTATTAACCATGCTTAAAATAGTGTAAGACAAAGCTGAATTTTGTTAGAAACTATTACTGTGGGTCATGGTTTCAAGCCTCTGCACTGGGTCTGGATGGAATGAAGTTACGATATAAACTTTATTCATCACAGCCCATATAGTGCTGTGCTTTGTATTTGCATCTTCAACAGAGTTGTAGCACACCAGCATTTTGCCTGTTCCTGAAAAAGGCTCGCACAGCGTTAAGTCTTTCTTGCCTCGCTTGCCCACGAAAGTCAACTGATGGGGGGTGGGCAAGAGCCTAGGAGGAGACACAGCTGACCCCAGCTGACTAAAGAAATATTCCATACTAGATGATGTTGTGCTCACCAGTAAAATCTGAGGGAAAGGAGGAGGAAGGGACAGCATTCAGCGTTACAGCATCTGTCTTCCCAAGCAACAGTTACATGCAGAGGCCCTGCTTTCCAAGAAGTGGCTGGACATCTGCCTGCTGAAGGGAAGTGGTGGATGAATTTCTCTCTTTGCTTTGGTTGCACACACAGCTTTTGCTTTTCTTTATAAATTGCACTTCTCTAGATCCACAAGACTTTTCACCTTTGTTTTCTTTTTTCTCCCCATCCTTCAGGAGAGGGGAGTGAGGAAGAGGCTGGGTGAGTGTCTGGATGCTGTCTGGGGCCAATCCACCAGAGCACCATTAACAGGCTGGGCTCACACGAGGGTGCCTAGGCTTGAAGATCTTTCTTTCCATACAGACAAGAGTATAGCAATTCCAGGCACATCAAGCAGCAGAAATGTGGGTGCTGGAATTCAGCAGGTGGATGAGGATCTCAAAGTTCTTTGTTTTGTGCATAAGGTATAATTTAAACATCAAAAAGCAATGCTTGGAGCTCCTTCTCATTCTGGAGTTTATTCATACTGGGTGATTCTTGTACATTTGTCCTACAAGGTACAAGCCCTAGGGCATTTGAACAGTAATGACAAGGTCAGCCTTATGTTGGTGAAGGACTAAGCAAGGCCAATGGATAATGATGAAATATCTGGGCTTTGTACTTCCCTCATCTTTCCTTCAATAGAGGTGGAAGGATTCTGTCCTGGTGTATATTTGAGAGAAATTTAATTGCCAGTTGTTCAAAACATTGATGGGGGGTGGAAACTTGGTAGAGTCAAAGTTATTCAAGATGATAAAAAAGAAAAAAGAAATCGTAAAAAGATAAAAGTTTAAAAAGACAGAAACAGAAGCCTTGCAAATAGAAAGGTATCTTGCTTTGTTTTGTTTACTGGTTTGTTTTCCAATTTATCTTTTTTTCTTCCTTCCCCTAAGTCTTCTCTTTTTGCTCTTAACTTTGAGCTAATTTTCGCAGTATCTTATTTATGTTCAGTTTTAGAGCTTCTCTTTTTTTTTTTCTTTTTTTAGCTAACAAATTCCAATCACTTGGCTCTGGTTTTACGTTGCATCCCACTATCAAAGTCTGTATATGTTACCTCTCTTTAAGCTTTCTTACTGTCTTTGTTTTGTTTACATTTTAAAAAATCTATTTCTTCTCCTTTTATGGAATGTGGTCTAATCTTGCAAAGCATTTTTATCACCCCTTGTGGTCACGCTTAACTACTGTGGAAGAGCTCTGCTCTCCAAATTAAACACTTTAACATACGATTTTTATTTGTTTGTTTCCTTGGTGAGGAAATCTACTCCCATTGCAAGCTGGGTACTGCAAGAAAGCAATCTGTTTTGCTGGATTTGAGCCCAACACATTTGATATCAATTATTGGTACAAAAGGGCTGTATCATATTACCATTTATAGGTATGCAATTTGTAGCTCTCAAAGGTGATTAAGAAGACGCCATGTACTTCTACCATAATATTTGTCCAATGCTTAAAAAATCTTTCGTGAGGCATGTATGCTATCATTTTTCTTTGTTTTTGATTGCCAGCTTTAACCATCTCCATGTTCCCCCTTTGCAACATACATTTTTGTTATTGCATATAGAAGACATGTACTGATCATTACACAAAAGTATATGAGAAGCTGTAGTTTCTTTAATTGTTTTATTAAAAATAAAAAGCTTCCTTTTAGTGTTCTGCTTCTATTGTAAGTAATTAGTCTTGTTCATGCCTTTGTACAGCTGATTATTTAGCAACATAATAGTTTGCAATCTGCTGCTTTTCCAGTTTGCATTCAAAAATGATAAAGAAGCAAACTCCTCCATAAAGAGTAAAACCTTGAGATATATGTTTGAAAAGCTCTGTTTCTCTTTATATACATCTATATGTTTAAATTTTTCCTTTCATGTTTGCTAACTCATATATTATAACGAAAAACACTAGTGTCTGGAGAGATTCAGGTATAATATCGCATAAGTCATTGAAAGGTCAAGTTGAACTTTATCTTCCTCTTCAGCATATTGCAGTCTGAGAAGTTTATGTCACAATGCTGCTAGGATTTACTAGTTTTCATGGTTATTATTGCATGTCATTGTTCTGTGAAAGTGTGGGCTGTGTATCATGTGCAGCAACAGCTGCTATGTAGACTGCAGGAATAATTTTTCAGTAACTAGGGGTTTTTCCCCTCCAGCACTCCTTGCAAGTGCCACATATCAAAGTTAATGTAATTTCAGATACTTAAAAAATGTAAATTTGGGAGGCTTTTTGAAAAAGTAAATTTTGATTTTTCGCCCCCTCAGTATAAGGAACTAAAATTTCCAGCTACCAGAGGAACTAAAATTTCCAATTATCAGAAAAGAAAATGAAGTCTATTTTTTTCATGATTGTAAATTTTCCCTCTACTCTGCATGCATTTTCACACACATATACAAAATATTCCGTTACAAAATTTATGGAGAAAGTTAAAGTTTCACATAATTTTAGTTCAATTACCCATGTACTTCTGAGCTTTCATGCCTTTACATTTCTTTTTGTTACTTGTGGTAATATTGTTTCCTATTTGTAGGTGGGAAGATGAGTGCTTTTAGACTTTTTCTCTCAGAGATTTAAAAGTTGTATCTGATGTAATTCTCTTATTTTTTGTTTAATGTCTACTTGCTGCCTGAAAAAGATAGGAAATATGACATATCCCAGGTCTGATCTGCTGATGAATGGCAGAAAATCTTCTCAGCTATACCAAACCACTGATGTGTCATGTTTGTGGGAAAATTATTACTAGATAAGGGTTAACTAGCTTCACGCTCATATCCCAGTCATCTAGGCCAAAAAATGAACTTGTATAGATCCTTTGGATCCTCCTGTTAAAACCTAGATGCCTGCTGGTCTGCTGCTCACCCAGTGCTAGGTCTTGTATCTCGGGAACAGAATCACAGAATCACAGAATCACAGAATAGTAGGGGTTGGAAAGGACCTCTGTGGGTCATCTAGTCCAACCCCCCTGCCGAACCAAGGTCACCTACAGCAGGCTGCACAGGACCTTGTCCAGGCGGGTCTTGAATATCTCCAGAGAAGGAGACTCCCTGGGCAGCCTGTTCCAGTGCTCCATCACCCTCAGAGGGAAGAAGTTCTTCCTCATGTTCAGACGGAACTTCCTATGCTTCAGTTTGTGCCCATTGCCCCTTGTCCTGTCACTGGGCACCACTGAAAAGAG
>Ga0065711_1036408_pt1 | contig 21022 bp, 13 predicted proteins | sample Hoacrofraction12_FD_59098 | JGI IMG/M metagenome (GOLD analysis project Ga0065711, IMG submission 59098) | Hoatzin crop microbial communities from Cojedes, Venezuela - Epithelial fraction 12 v2 (version 2) | ecosystem: Host-associated > Birds > Digestive system > Esophagus > Crop | place...
CAATTTTGCTGATGACACCAAACTGGGAGGTGTGGTAGACACACCAGAAGGCTGTGCTGCCATTCAGCGTGACCTGGACAGGCTGGAAAGCTGGGCAGAGAGGAACCTGATGAGGTTTAACAAGGGAAAGTGCAGGGTCCTGCACCTGGGGAGGAACAACCCATGCACCAGTACAGGCTTGGGGTGGACCTGCTGGAGAGCAGCTCTGTGGAGAGGAACCTGGGTGTCCTGGTGGACGACAGGTTAACCATGAGTCAGCAGTGTGCCCTGGCTGCCAAGAAAGCCAATGGGCTCTTGGGGTGCATTAGGAGGAGTGTGGCCAGCAGGTAGAGGGATGTTCTCCTTCCCCTCTACACTGCCCTGGTGAGGCCTCATCTGGAGTACTGTGTCCAATTTTGGGGTCCCCAGTTCAAGAAAGATGAGGAGCTACTGGAGAGAGTCCAGCGGAGGGCTATGAGGATGATGAGGGGACTGGAGCATCTCTCCTGCGAGGAAAGGCTGAGGGAGATGGGCTTGTTCAGCCTGAAGAAGAGAAGGCTGCGAGGGGACCTTATAAATGCTTGTAAATATCTGAAGGGTGGGTGTCAGGAGGATGGGACCAAACTCTTTTCAGTGATGCCCAGCGACAGGACAAGGGTCAACGGGCACAAACTGAAGCAGAGGAAGTTCCATCTAAACATGAGGAAGAATTTCTTCCCTCTGAGGGTGACAGAGCACTGGATCAGGCTGCCCAGGGAGGTCGTGGAGTCTCCTTCTCTGGAGATATTCAAGACCCACCTGGACAAGGTCCTGTGCAGCCTGCTGTAGGTGACCCTGCTTCAGCAGGAGGGATGGACTAGATGACCCACAGAGGTCCCTTCCAACCCTTAACATTCTGTGATTCGGTAATACTGAATTGCAGTGAATATGTGATTACTAATCAATTAGAAAAACACCTTAAGTGTAGTCACAGTCTGTGCTGAATGTGAAATAGTAGTCAAAGACAGGATGAGAAGCGTAAGCCACCTGTTGTCCTCATAGTCTTTTCTTAGAGGATTACTTATCCTATTTCTTTGGTTTAGTTTTGCGAAGAACTGAGATAACAATACTTTGCACAGGAAAACAATACCCTTCTCTAACACTCAGTTGTCATTGGGGAAGAATTTAATCTGTAATTAATGGCCATCATTCCTTCAAACACTCTTGCTTTGACAGAGATGTGGCACAGAAGTCAAAATCCTAGAAACAGAAAGGGACAGAGCTGTTACAGCCAGGCAATATCAGAGATTTTCTATCGAAGTCATGTGGCAGTAAGTGAGGACAGGAATGGAAATAAAGGGATGTAGATATGCCTGCTTAGGTCTTGAGAGCAATCTTTGAAAGAACTTAATAATACTCAGCTTTTCTAAATACAAAAAAAAAAAAAAAAGACTGTGAAAAATCTTACAATGAGTGGAGGTAACTGAGAGGGCAATGTGTCTACTGGTTGTAAAGGTCCGATCTGCTTTCATAGCTCTCACGCAGACAAGACTGCAGAAACAGATCACTGCAATACAGTCAGGCCCCAGGTTCTCAATGGAAAGCCAAGAGGAAAGCAGGCACGTAAGAATGAGATTCACAGAAGCCAAACCAGAAATCTCTCTGTTTTGGAGATATGTAATGCAGGTCAGACCTTTCTCATGAAGAACTAGAAGACGAGACATTCAGGGGTGTATATCATTGGTGAGACAATGTGTCAAGGACATTAGAAAAAGTTAATAATGCAGAAATGTCAGTTTAAGGTTTCACTTCACAGGTGAGGCATAAATTGTTTGAACGACTCTCAGAGTAAAATGAAGACCCTGTGCTCCCATCTCTGCATACTGGCTATCAAAAATACACGTAGGTTTCATAATTACACTTGAACAAGTCAGTTACAAAGGGAGGCTGTAAAATAAATCACGTTTTGGATATGGCTCTTTTCCTCTATTGATTACAAAGAGACCTTGAGATGACTACCTCAGACTACAATTTTTGTCTTGTAGAGATCTTAAATTAGATGAGATGTTCACAAGTGTCTTGTATACAAAGAAGCTACTGAAAAATCAAAAGACTTTTAGAGGACTGGCTGTCTAAAGGACCACATTGCTCCTCATCACCAAGAGACAAACACCTGAGTTGGATGCATTTTCCAGCGCAGGGTGCTGGACCATTTTGAGAGTGATTGCCTTCTGTTCTCTATTTACCTTATCACAGATTTGTACCAGTCTTTGAAGTGTGCTAGGGGTACACTCTCAGGCAATCTGGATGCAGGGTGATTAAGGTTAAGATATTCTGATTCTGCAGGTCACTAACAGAAAGAAAATGATACTCGTTGGTAGGTAGGGTACTCTGAGGTTCTGATTGTCTCATAGTGTCATTGCGCCAAGGTAACTGAGGTGCAGCATTTGTCAAGTGAAACTGCTGTTCCTATTATCTGTTTCTGACTTTTTTCACGAAAATATTGTTTACAGGTAATATGCACTCAATGCCTGTGAGTTTGTTTGCTGTTTTACTTCAGTAAAAAGAAGTCAGGAGAGGAGGACTTTCAGCAAAATTTTCTTTAAATAACCTAATGTTTGCCACAATATGTTCTCGTTCTCAAAGAAATCTGTTCATTGAGAAAGGGAGAGAAGCTGACATTAGACAGTCAAGGCCAATGAAGCCAAAGCTGTCTGAGGACAGACACCCCAAAAGTGCATGAATTTCCTCCTCACATACACAAAAAAAGGTCAGCCCCCCTTTAATCACTACAATGCACATTTTCTTAAGAGATACAATTTAAGGAGGCAAAAGTTTGAGATATATAAAAGTGCTAATTTTTGTGTTACATCAGAAATTGTATATTTGCTTTCTGTAAAAGTTGTTTTTATTTTGCTGCTTTTTGATGTCTTGGACAGCAGTAGTCATTGGCTTGAGAATATATAATTTTCCCTGAAAAGACTGAAAATTTCCCTCATTTGACAGCTGCTTCTAGTGGGTAGCAAAAACTACCAGATCATTCTCTTGGTACAGAAGTGAAAACTACCGAGTTTAAAGAAACAAGCTATGCAGGTAAATGAATTATCTTTATCCCTGTTCACAAAAAGCCCTGAAGGTTTAATTTCAACATATAGTAAACTGACTAGTAAATTACTATGCACTTAATTCATATGCTACTTATCTTTTGCAGTAGTCGAGTTCTTATAAGAAATAATCATAGAATCATATAATTGTTGAATGGTTTGAGTTGGAAGGGACCTTGTAGATCATCCATTTCCAGCCCCTCTGCTGTTGGCAGGGATACCTTCCACTAGAACAGGTTGCTCAAAGCCCCATCCACCTGGCCTTGTACACTTCCAGGGAGGGGGCATCCATGACTTCCCTGGGCAACATGTGCAAATGCCTCACCACCTTCATGGTAAAGAATTTATTTCTTATATCTAATCTAAATCTTCTCTTTCAGTTTACAGCCCTTACCTCGTGTCCCATCACTGCATGCTCTTGCAAAATGTCCCTGTCCAGCTTGCTTGTAAGTCCCTTCAGCTATTGGAAGTTCTCCCCAGAGCCTTCTCTGTCTCCAGGCTGAACAGCCCCAGCTCTCTCAGCCTTTCCTTCTAGGAGAGGTGTCCCATCCCTCTGATCATTTTTGCGGCCTCCTCTGGAACCACTCCAACAGGTCCATGTCTTTCCTGTCCTGAGAGCTCCAGAGCTGGACGCAAGACTCCAGGTCTCACCAGAGGGGAGCAGAGGGGCAGAATCCCCTTCCTCGCCCCGCTGGCCACGCTTCTTGTGATGCAAGACAGGCTGGAGGAATGGGCCAATAGAAACCTTGCGAAGTCAAAGAAGGACAAATGCAATGCTGTACCTGGAGAGAAAGAGCCCTGTTCAATGATACAAGCTGGGAACCGATTGACTGGAGAGCAGGTCTGCAGAATAGGCCTCCAGAGGAGGTCTCTGTAGACAGCCATCTGCACATCATGTGCCTTGACAGTAAAGGCAGCCAACGGCATCCTGGACTTTGTTACCAGGAGCATGCCAGTAGATCAGGGGAAGAGACTGTCCACTTCTACTCAGCACATGTCAGACTGTGTCTGGATACTGTGCTCAGTGTTGCCCCCACTGCCCACACAAGAAAGACAGTGACAAACAGGAGGGAGTGCAGCAGAGAGCCGCTGAGGTGGTTGAGGGCTGGAGCACCTGCCCTGAGAGCAGAGCTGAGGGACAGGGCTTGTTCAGCCTGATGAGGAATTATTAACTGCTTCCTCCTGGATTATGGGGGGTGTGTTCTGCTCTCCTTCTTCGTATCTTCTAGCATTGGGGGCTGACTACCCTTGGAATTACCAGTCTGACTATTAAAGACTGAGGTGAAGCAGGCATTAAGTACCTCAGCCTTTTCCTCATCCTTGTTGGCAATATTCCCCCTCATATCCAATAAGGGGTGGAGACTCTCTTTGACCCTCTTTTTATTGTTGATGCATTTGTAAAAAGATTTTTTGTTGTTCCTTACAACAGTGGCCAGCCTGAGTTCTAGCTGGGCTTTTGCCTTTCTAATTTCCTCTCTGCATGACCTAATGAGACCCCTGTATTCTTCTTGAGTCACCTGCCCTTTCTTCCATAGGTGGTAGACCCTCTTTTTCCTGAGTCCCAGCAACACCTCCAGGTGTTCAGCAAGGGAGCACAAAGGCTCCTGTTTCAATGTATGCCTATTGCCTCTCATCCCCCTGTCATGTGTTGCTGTGAAGAGCCTGGCTCACTCCTGCTGATAAGCATCTATGAGCAGTCCTGGCTAACAGGGGAGGTCCCAGACGACTGGAGGATTGTCAAGGTGAAACCCATCTACAAGAAGGGCCTGAAGGAGGATCCCGGGAACTACAGGACTGTCAGCCTGACCTCAGTGCTGGGCAAGATTATGGAGAGATTCATCCGGAGTGTGCTCACTGGGCATGTGAAGGACAACCAGCGGACCTGGCCCAGCCAGCATGGGTTCATGAAAGACAGGTCCTGCTTGACCAACCTGATCTCCTTGTATGACTAGGTGACCCGCCTAGTGGATGAGGAAAAGGCTGTGGATGTTGTCTACGTGGACTTCAGTAAGGCCTTTGACACTGTTCCCCACAGCATCCTTCTCCAGAAAGTAGATGCCCATGGTTTGGGTGGGTGTACTCTTCAATGGACAAAGAACTGGCTGAATGGCCGAGCACAGAGAGGGGTGGTGAATGGAGATAAATCCAGCTGGTGGCTGGTCATGAGTGGTGTTCCCCAGGGCTCAGTTTTGGGTCCGGTCTTGTTTAATATCTTTATCAATGATCTGGATGAGGGGATTGAGTGCTCCTTCAGTAAGTTTGCAGATTACACCAAGTTGGGTGGCAGTGTGAATCTGCTTGAGGGTAGGAAAGCTCTGCAGAGGGATCTGGACAGACTGGATCGATGGGCTGAGGCCAACTGTATGAGGTTCAACAAGGCCAAATGCCGTGTCCTGCACTTCAGTCACAGCAACCCCATGCAACACTACAGGCTTGGGGAGGAGTGGTTGGAAAGCTGTCCAGCGGATAAAGAACTTCAGGTGTTGGTTGAGAGCCAGCTGAACGTGAGCCAGCAGTGTGCACAGGTGGCCAAGAAGGCCAATGGCACCCTGGCTTGGATCAGGAATAGTGTGGCCAGCAGGAGTAAGTAGGTGATCGTGCCCCTGTACTCGGCACTGGTGACGCCGCACCTCAAGTACTGTGTTTTGGATCCCTCACTACAAGAAAGACATTGAGTTGCTGGAGCATGTCCAGAGAAGACCAATGAGGCTGGTGAGGGGTCTAGAGAACAAGTCTGATGAGGAGCCACTGAAGGAACTGGGGCTGTTTAGTCTGGAGAAGAGGAGACTGAGGGGAGACCTTATTGCTCTCTACAACTACCTGAAAGGAGGTTGCAGTGAGGTGCGTGTTGGCCTCTTCTCCCAGGTAGCTAGCAATAGGATGAAAGGCAATGTCCTGAAGTTGCGTCAGGGGAGGTTTATATTGGATATTAGGAAAAATTTCTTTACTGAAAGAGTGGTCAGGCATTGGAATAGACTCCCCAGGGCAGTGGTGGAGTCCCCATCCCTGGAGGTATTTAAAAGATGTGTAGATGTGGTACTTTGGGACGTGGTTTAGTAGGCATGGTGGTGTTGAGTTGATGGTTGAATTTGATGATCTTAGAGGACTTTTCCCACCTACGATTCTATGATTCTATGATTCTATGATTCTATGATTCTATGATTCTATGATTCTATTATATTTACATTAATCTTGTTGCTGTTCCTTAAGTACCAAAGCTGATTCAGATGGTAGAGTTCAAAACTAGCATTTTAAACAATGAAGCTCTGCTGTCAGTCCATGGCATCTGTTGAGCTATTGGTGTCTATCAGTAAACACAGGCGAATCTCAGTCCCTACAATTTTTTTGCAGATTTAAAGCTACCGTCTACCGTAGACGACACCATAGATAGTGATGTGACAGATAATCTAAAAAGAAGAGACTTGTATCTTGTTTTCAAGTGGATATGAGAAGTGCTCCCAGATGCTAATTCCTAAAACACTTTATGAACCTTGAGGATGATAACCAGTGTACCAATCAGCATGAAAGAGACCTGCAGCAGATATAAATCAAAGCTGTGTTATTAAAACAACTGGAATATGTCTGAATTTCATCAGCTCAGGATTTGGCTTCATATATGTTTTATGCTTTAATTGGCAAAGGCCAAGAAGTGCAATAACTGAGTAGGCTTAATCTTGTTTCTAGGAAACAACTTCATTTAAGAAAATTTCATTAGAAAGCGCCAAAACAATGTCCCTGAGCAAAGTCTTGAAAATGCTGTACCTATCTAGGCAACCAAGGTCTGATATGGATCATCGTGTTATTTATCCCAGAGAACTGCAAATAAAAATTACCTTGGATTATATTATGCACATTACTTTTCCTTCTGCTTTCTAAGTGCCTGATCTAACTTGATTTTCTTTGCTCTGTTATGTTGCCTTTCCATCTGTTCTCCAGACTTTACAGATTGCTTTATCAGAACTATATCTAAATAAGCAGCTTGCATTTTTTCACTTGTAAGTCTGAACTCTCCAAAGAGAAGTCATCATTGTTTTTTCTGTGGCTGACAATTTCTGTTTTGTAGAATGCAACATGGAGTAAAATTGTTCCAGCAGATAAGGGCCTACCAGCACCATGGCATATGTCTGGTCTAGATAAGGCTGAAGGAGAAAAGTGGAGATAATGTGTAGTAAATGAACACAAGAGGAAGGTGTGTTCTGTCTCTGTTCACAGACAAATAGAATTGGAAGACTTTGTAGAGTTTGGTTTGATTGATATGTTCTCATTACTATAGCACATTTTGGCACATCCTTGCAAAGACTTTCATGCCTAATGTCTTGTTTCTCATTTTCATTCTCTATCATTATGCATTTTTCTAATTGCTGCCATTAGCTCTTGCCCTATAAAGGTCACCCTTGTGCTTCGATGCTGTGATTCAGCCTTCTGGTTTTGAATTTTGTTTTTGAAAGTATTGTTAGAAACTGATGAAAATGCTATTTGGACTTCATTTTTTCCTCCCTCAGTTGTATGTCTGTGCATTGGCTAATGGATCTTCATCTTTATTTTCAGATTTAAACATATCTTCTAGTTCAAACTACTCAGAGAAATGTGTCCTAGTCCTCCTCTGCATTTTTCAGTTTAAGTCCATTTCAATTTCTCCCATTTCACTTCTGTACAGTTTCAACTTCAAAGCACATAATATCAAAAAAGTGGTAAAATGGCCATGGTTTTGCAGAGATAAATAATCATTTTCAGCTACTATCTTGAAGGTTATGCCCTTAAAGTCCTAGAAATCCAAATCAGTAGCAGTTTTTTAATATATTTTTTAGAAATTCAATCACTTAAAAGTCTATTAAAAATTCATATAACTGTATGTCAAGAGTCAGATTGCTACTGACACTCATACTTACAGTTTCCTATTCCAGTTCCCGCAAACTCATGTGTGATTACTGAAAATCTGTTGTACATGCTAATTGCTTCTTTACTTTCTTTGCTCATCTAATTAGACAGACAAATGACTTCATACTTTGAAATATTAGCCCAGAGGAAATATTTGTTGGAGTTAGCACATGAACAATGTTTGCACAGAGCTTCTGTGTCATGTGCCTGCATTCTCATGCCTGTGCTGAAGTTGTTGCTACTGTGTGGGACTTACCTAATAATTAAACAATACTGGCCCTTGCATTTGATGCTGGAATTATAATATAAAACATCCCTGGAATCTTAACTGGCACCTTTGTGTAAAGGCAGGACCACCAACACCAACAAAAGCCTGGTGTGCCTTGATTTACTCAGCTTTTCTCTGCTCTTTTATGTTTGTTTTTTTGACCTATAACTTATGTAAGGGGTTATTGACATTTTCTTGGAAAGGAAAGTCTAATCGTTGCTTAGATGCTGAAATAGTTCCAGGAAATCTAGCTATTTGTACTCTAATGGATGTAGTGGAGCCACTCAGCTAAGTAGTAAAAAGATAAGATTTCATGAGCTTCCCTGTGACCAGAGCAACAGCAACAGATTGGCAGCAATCTGATCTTTATTATCTCCATAATGGAGAAAAAAATGAGCACACTGTAATTGCAAAGCTCAGGTTATGGTCAGCCTACTCCTGCAAAATGAGTTATTGTGTATCAAATGAGTCATATTTCTAGTCTTTCTTCTATGTTGCTACTATGACAGAACAAAATATAGAAGGGGATACAATTTCACAGTGGTCTGAGATACACTGAGATACACAAGTTCAGAATAAGTAAGTCTACTTGGACACAAAGTACCTAATTGTGGAGTTAAGGAAAAGAGAGATTAATTTCTAAAATACTTTAATAGTGATGCTTGCCAGTTCACCAGTGACAGAATTTATTAGTATCAAGTTGTTGGTCACTACTCAGATATATATTTTAATATATGTATATACATAAGTGTGCATATATAATGAATACACATCACTGAAACAGTCTGTGATGTCTGAATGGAGATGAAATGACAAGTGTCCTTCTGTAAGTCATGAAGTAGATTAATTGCCAAAAAAAGAAAGAAAAAAAGATATTGGCCATTCAATTTTATTAATATTTTTCTCTCAGTATGGATCTCTCTCTAAAGTAACTTCATTTATTAGGCAATTGAATCCTTCATTAAAGCTTCTAAGTTGTATTTTCAGCTATATAAATTGGTGACTCACAAGCTAACTGTAATGATTTAGTATCTATATTTTGTCTTTTATCAAAGTATAAACCGCTGTAGTTGCATGATCTATCTTGTTGAAGTTTGGTTTTAGGCTTTTTTGGGTTGTGGGGGTTTCGGGGAGCTTTTTCTGCTTAGCATGCTGCATCTTCAGGCTTTAGCTAAGGTTAGATAGGAGAGTAGGATCACAGCCTTGGGAGATCAGTAAGAACAGTTGCAATTAATTAGCAGTCTTCTAACTTTGAAGCATCCTAAAATGGATTGGATCTTTAATGTGTAAAATTCCCTTTGAAGAGATTTTTTCCCGAAGGTGTTTTCCATAGAAATCAATACTCTGAGTTCAGAAAGGTGCCTTCTCTCATTCAAAGCATGGTGAGCTGCTTTCTGAAGGTTAACTGATTCTGTGTCTTTCAAAGAAAAAAACAGTAGTTCACCAATCTGAAAATCTAAAAGTGAAAGATGAATGTCTGATTACATAAAAATAGTCTGAGAGATGGAAATTAAGACTCACAGACTTAAAAAAAAATAAAAAAAAAACAAAGAAAAAAGAGATCTGAGAAAGCATCTGTTTGACGATATTTTTAAGCTATCTGCAATCAAGTTGATAAAATGGGCAATGTCATTGCAAACAGAAGTAGTAAAATTAGTAGCTTTAATAGATACAGTATAAACAGGTTTGAAATCCCACCTTCACGTGAGAAAATACATTAACATTTAAGCAATATTTCCTTGTCAGCCAGAACAGAGCACTCAAAACTCATTGGCTCAGTAGATTATTCATTCTGACTGCCAGGAACTAAATGTTTTGTAACTTAAGTTAAAATATTTCTTCTATTAACATTTTTGCAACTTATTAATAATGAAATACAATATTCGAATATAGTGCAAACAAATCAAATTAAATGAAATACCCTCTGATTTGCCCAGCAACACAAACATGTGCAAACGCACGCAGCCTCCTCTGGTGTTGTCGCTTAGCAAGCATGCTCCTATATAATACATATCAGTCATACATTTCACTATAAAACCTGCAATATAAAATCACAAGCCTTTCCAAAGTGTCTAGGAATAAAAATCTTTATATATTAGCATGGAAAATAATTGATTTTTTTAGCAGTAATATGGACAAACACCTTAGATTTGCAAAATCAGAAGAACCACTATGTCAGCCAGGATTTTCAAAGTTATCTAGCATAGGTACCCATAGAATTGCCTCTGAAATCGTGTCTTCTACTCCCATTTCAATGACAAACTGCCTTTCTGCTGTTCTGTTATGGTTAAACTATCAGAGGTACAGATTCTAGTATAGTGTATCATGAGAAAACTCTGAACCTGTAGACTTGCTCTCCTATGTGGTGAAAAGCAGCCAGTCCTCCTGATATGTTGAAAAGTCGATATGCTGACTGTGTGGGTTCAGAGTAAGTTACCGTATGCTTGTTTGTGTGTTGTGTGCAAAGAATAGTTATTTATTGGATTTGCTGAACTTAGTAGTTCCCAGTTGCAAGCCTCAGACCTGTAATGTATGAATGAGTCTTTCAGCTGTGTTTGATCAGAAGTCCTCTGATGAAAGTGTAGAACAGCCCACATGAACTTCTAAATCCTAAGGATGGGCTAATGTTTAAATGCTTTTATAGGGGGTATGTATTCACTTTATGCACTGAGGTACTTACCTTTTTAAAGACTCTATTTTTCAACTTTTGTAAAGGATATTTTGGCCCATCCTTAGAAAGATGGGTTTGCTTTCCCTATCAAGTCAGGAAAAATAAACTCTACCAGTGCTAAATTTCAAATTTGCACTGAAATAAGGTAATTAATTTAGAATAACTATGCAGTTTGTTCCAATTACACTGAAAAATTACTCTCCTCAACAAAAATAATCTGAGAATTTCCCACAGCACAGTCCCAGGGTGCCAGTATAACTATTGTTTAAAACACAGCATCCATTCTGTATGTCAAGTGATTTGTGTTAGAAACCAGCCAAGCAGCAATACATATAGTTAATCAATTATCATCCATACTAGTTTATAATTAAAGAATATTAACTATCATGATGGATATGTCTTGTAGCAGAAATTTAATTATATTCCTCATGCCTGTAATTAGCTTGAGCATTTAGGTGGTATTGTTTTATGTTTATTACATGGGTGCCTTCACTTTTTTTTCAGAGGGTCCTTCTCGTGCCAAAATATTTATACTTTTCCAGTTCTTAATTTGCTGTTGAAAGAGGGAGAGACAGCTGTTCTTTTACCGTGTCCAAAAAAAGGCTTCAAATTATTTACATTCTTTTGCATCATTACATTATTTTGCATTACATTTCCATTGCTTTACAATCTCAGGTGTAAAGTCTTACAAGAAGCTGACTTTCTTAAAGATGTTTCTCAGGCCTTCAAATTACAAAAAAAGAAGACAAACATGTAGAGAGGGGCCAAAATGGCTTAAATTTTTAGAAAAAAATTCGAGGCACTTACTAGCAAATTTCATGCTACCATCTGAGCATTCAGAACTCCTACTGAAGGTATGCAGACATGCCTACACAGCATTTCACAGTGGGTTTCTGAACTGGACAAAAACCAAAGTAAACTTGCGAGGACATTCTTGCCAGATCTAATCTTTGTACAGTTGTAACTTACACAGTTATTATTCATGTTGTCAGAGGACTGAGTTTACATAATCCCTATGTCTCTTGTCTGTTCTGAAAGTATCAAAACTAAGTATCACCACATAGGTAAAACAAAAATACAGACTCTGAAATGGGTTTGTATGACAGATATGAGCTTTATCTCAAACTTGGATATAAATATAATCTAGAGGTGAATTTTGTTCAACATATGGATACAAAGCTCCTACCTGTACTCCCAGTAGTACTATACCAAAATTGTTTTCTCCTGTTACACTCTATGGTAGATAAACAGTAAAAAATCTAGTCTGCAAAGAGTCTTGATCGTTCTGTGTAAAAAAGAAAGTCTATCATACCATTTATCATACCGTAGCCCTCAACCATATAATGGCTTATTTCCAGGCTATTTTCCTCTTAAACTCATCCTTGGCCATCAGCCCACACTGAAATAATTCACTAAAATTTCCGTATACTGATAGCATGTTACCAGTGGTCGTCTTGTCACTGAATTCCCACACAAATTGTGTTAAATTAGGTCAAAAAAAGTAGCTCTAATGGAAGTATACCATCTCCCCAAGCCTGATCTGCACCCATCATCCAGGGTGCCACCAGCCCCACCACTAGTTGCATGGTCAAACTACTTGCATGCTCCAGCAGTGCGTGCTGCTTGATTTATATAGCAGTCCCTTCATGTCAGTGCATTAAATATACCTATGTATACTAACTACTATTCTGTAGCCATAAGAACAATCCTCATTTATTTCCTTTTAATTCCTCACCATGAGTTTTCCTTGGTTGCTCTCACCCACGTGCTTTATAAGTATATTAGAGGGATACGGCGTTTTGTAATAGGCTTGCAATGGCATTTTGTTATAGCCTTGCGGTGGTATAAGGGGCTTTTTCCATGTTAAGTAATTCCTGCTAAGTCATGAGTCTGCTGTGGTCTTCATTACCTTTGTATTGTGCTGCACAGGATCCATGCGTGTACCCGAACACCCTGCACCTCTGAAAGAAAAGAAAATGCCTGTCTGGAAAATGTCTAACATGCAATTATGAGGAGCAAGGAGGCACAAATGATATAGATTTAGCAAAATTGGGGTAGAAAAGCCAGTGGAAACTTCTTTGGCTGGAAAATCAGTGTGGCTATCTTCCTTCTAAAACAAACTCTGACTTATCAAACACTAATAACATTATGAGGAAAAACCTTAATCTAAAAAGAGACAGCTTTTCAATGAGATTGTGTGGTGAGCTTCCTATAGATGATTAGTCTAATCACTTAGCAGGTTTGGCTTATTAAATTAATAAATTGAAAAGTAATTTTTTAGCCATTACAATAAAGGTGGGAAAATCAGCCTTTACATTCCCAAAGTGTGAATCATTTGATACGAAATTTTCTTTTTCTTCAAAGAAGAACTGTGTTTTTCTTGTACAGGAAGTAATTTTTTAAAAAGCAAGACAGCATGAAATATTGGCAATGCATAGGATTAGCTTTATAAGACTATTTTTTAAGCTTTTAATTTCATTCTTATTGTTCTATACATAAGGGAGATTAGTGATCTGCTTCTCTCCAGCTACAATAATCAGTGATCAAAATGTTTGCATCTTTGTAATTTTTAGGGAGAAAATATCTTAGATTTGATGATGCTTCACACAGACCGATTGTAGGCTTTTTCCATTCTGATAATTTGTACATTCTTTTGATGTAAAAGATGTCAATTAAAAGCAAATATTTAAGGAAAAGAATAACAGTTGCAAAATATACATTCATGTAAATGTACATGCTTTGCTGCTGGAACTCGGTGATCTCTGTCTGTCTCCATATTTATGTGATTCTAAAAGCTCAGCTACTATAATTTTTCAGCTAAATTGAGTGCATGTTTTAGGCATATTGTAAAGCTATCCTTTGAGTCCACATTTCACATGGATTTCTAGCAATTTAATGCAATTTAATTAATACTGCAAATTATGGTTTGCCTGAAATAGATTTGCTGTTCAAATAGTCCCTTTGCAGCACAGTTAGGTTGTCAGAAGAAGGTAGGATTGGCTTCAATGCAATTTTTAGTTAATCAGTTATTTGTGTTATGTCAGTCATGCAGTAGTTACTCAAGATCTTCTCCTTTGCTGAAACACTGCTAGGCACTGCTAGTTTTTGAGAAGGTGGTGGATGGGACTACGGTTTCCAGCCGTAGCCAGAATTTATTGATGACACCCTTCAGTATCCTCTGATGAGCTGTTCTCTTTCTTTCTTTCCAGTGAATTATTCATTGCTTCATCTCTGTTTAAAATTTGATTTTTCTTTTGATCACAGGCAATGGACTGGGAATCCGAGTTGTAGGAGGGAAAGAAATTCCAGGAAGCAGTGGGGAAACTGGAGCTTACATTGCCAAGATCTTGCCTGGGGGCAATGCAGAGCAGACAGGGAAGCTGATAGAAGGTAAGATAAATACATTATCAAAAAATAAAATCTTGGGAGATTTGGGAATTTGGTAGAATTATTTATAATATGCTTTTCCTTTTGCGAAATAGGTGTAATCTTGTGTAAGGAGTGAGGGGCATCTGAGAGCCCCTCTAAACCTCCATCAGTCTTAAAGCAGAAAAGGACTGATAGAAGGTCATTTTATGACTTCTGTAGCCAAAGAGAATTTCCACGATGAGCAGTATTATGGCATGTCTTCAATAATATGTGCCAACATGCTGTCTGCACTGGGGGAAGCATAGTACGTCTAGAGTCCAACTGTATATCATGGGCGTATATCATCAACACATGGACGTGCTACTTTGAAGAACTTTAGCCTGGCCTGATCGTTAAGGTATCTATGTTTGGGATTACTGACATTTCTCAGTTGCACAGGTAAAATAGACCATAGATCCAGCTCTCTCTCAGTTACACGCACAAACTATTTTTGAAATTCCCTGAAGTCAGACTTGACTGTATTTATCTGAACTAACTTTAGTTTTGCAGTGTAAGGTAGTCATCCAACTTGCCTCAACAGGCAAGAGAGAAAAAGAAGCAGCTACAGAAGGGCAGTTATTTCATCTACCATAGACCTCAGTTTCAAGAACTGGGAGTGTCTTCCTCATTTAATTGGCTTTAAGAAGACTGCATTAGACTACATATCATCCCTTTGGTAACTAAAGCTAGGTGAAATGAATTCAACTTAGTTATCATTGAATTTTCTGGGATTATTACAAATGTGATAGTTCTATCTAATAACAGTTTATTTCTGTCCATAATCACATAAATGGTCCCTTCTCTCTATAACTACTTTCTAGTTAATTTTTTCATATGAATATCTGTATGCATTTGATATATAAGTTTATCCATGGACAAAACTACAATACATTTCTTTCTAATTCTTTCAACTAATTATTTTTATTTCATTAATGAAGGAAGATATCCAGGAAAAAAAAATAATGAAAGAAGAGAAGCAGGAAGAATAGATCTACCACACAGAATTCAATTTATAGGTTTTCTGAATAATAAATATGCAAGAAAAGTCATGATTAAATCAAAAGTACTTTGCACATAGAAAAGCTGAGTAAGTTGACTAAAGAGTGAGTTCACAAAGAATATTTTAAACATGTTGTGGGTATTGAAAAACAGTGTCACCGGCGTTCATGTTTTCCCTGCTGCTTTTTACATCCTTGGTGATTTCTGCCATTCATATTTAAAGGGATAGTTTCTCACTCATCAAGTGATAGAACAGTGTTATTTATTGCACATGCATGATAAAAGAATTGACCTTAATATAGTGTGTTTTGAAGTGAGTATTTGTTTTGGCTCCCTCCTTATGAAAATGTAGGTCTTTCATGGTTGTGCTAGATCCAACAAGTATTGTTTCAGTACCAAGCAGGTAAAGAGGAGAATGCGGTTATTCAACATTTCCTTGAGACCAGCCATTTCAAGAAAGAGGATTAACAGTTACTGCTTGGAGTTATCTTCGGTCTTTTGGTTTCTTTTGTCAGGAGCTTCTCTGGAAATTGAGATTTAAAGAAGTTCTTCACTCCCCATATAGGTATATTTTAGCAGTGATCAAGAATATCTTGGATTTGCACTACAAGAGAAGTTCACACATGGCGGTTTGCTTATCTGGCTGTTCATATAATGTATTATGAAGGTTTATTTATATTTTATAGAAAAATGAACAGGACAGTAAAATATTTATTCCTTTGTTTCATTCTCCTATCATATGATTAGTCATGTTTCTGGTCTGACTTTTATAAAATTGTCCTAGACAATGTTGGCATAAATTAACTCTATCAAAATCACTATACTTAATCTGTAGTTTGTCCACACAATGTTGCAGAATATTTTTTACTAGCGATGTGTTAAATGTTCTGTCAGAGAGGAAAAACGCATTCTGCAGAATGTACCATTACTAATAGCCTACAAGACAAACCCTTCCCCTTACTGTTCTTTACCTTTTAAATCTTGCCTTTATATCCAGTTTACTTTTTATGTTATTGTAGATGGCTGTCATAGATCACCAAAGAATATTTGACTACTTCACTACTAGTTTTGTTTGTTTCTTTTGGTGGTAATATGGCTGATGCACATTTAATCTCTGCCCTTCGTAAGTGCTAAAATCCACTGAGGTCTTCAATCGTGCTCATATTGATCTGTGTAAATTCAGCCCAACTACTAGAGTTACCAACATTGCTGATATAGTTGTGTCTGAAGATAGAGGCTGATCTTCATTTCTTTTTCAAGTTATTTGCTGTCTCTCACATCACATACAGAAAATGTCATTATCTGTAAATGATAGTTACATATTAGTAATCTGTATAGTAATCATGAGTCATTTTTTCTGCTGAAATGCGGTGTAACTTCGAGTGTATACCTAGTCATCAAGAAAACATATACTGATGTCATTACAAGCTAATATCTTGACTCATTAGCCTTCCTAAGCACATGATTCACTGTGAAAAATGCTGCAAACTATTAATTCCTCTAATTCTAAAAACAGAAAACACTGGGTCAAGTCTGAAAATCCTCTCAATAGCATAAGGAAAAGGATATATTTACTGTAGTTACGAAGGAAGCCAAAGTCCTACCTGCTGGTTACATGACTGCATCTATGAAGAAATGACACACTTTAAAATACAGATAGCATTCCTTTCCTTAGGGAATAGCAGTCCATAAAATTTTAGCCTATTTACATAGCTTTGGAGGAGTCTTAGTGCTGAAAACTATTTATATTTCTGACTGGCACATACCAGTCTTCTTGGTTGTCTCACCCTGAATTGCTTTCAGTTGTCAAAAATATCTCTTATTCATCACTCAATGACATTAGAAAAACTGGAGGTGAAAGACTCATTCCACTGAACTCATCAAGAGCAGGGACTGTGTCAATTTGATAGATGTGTCTGTGCTCCCTCTTGTGTAGACAGAAACAGTTCCGTTATATTCCACCTGGTAAACCTACTGGGTGAATGGCATTTCTGCCAGCATTTTTCAGAAATGGAAGAATCTTGGATAAAGAGCAGAAATAAAATAATAATGTGTGCTACCAAGTGTTACAAACTGTCTAGATGCCCTCAGTATTCAAGTTTTCTTGTTGGACCATTTCAACAGATGGACTGGAGAGCCTGGGAGCTGGTGAACCACGGGTGTCTTTGCTCCAGGTTTTCAACCAGCCAAGCATACTCTGTTGCAATGCTTAAGCCAGCTGCCATTCATCGAGCTGAAGAGATTCCCTGACTTTTCAGTCTCCTGGCCATTCTAAGGAACTTGCATAATTCTAAAAACTAATAATGAACTTGATTTGTGGTAACTTTACTGCCTTTGCTGACACTCCACTCAACAGCAACCATGATGCTGATGAGATTTTTGTTATTTTGTCTAAGGCTTTATCGTACATGTTTATTTTTAAAATGTATGCGTCATTTAAATAATATCTTCCCAAACTTGAAAATAGGAAAAACATATGTAGGGAAGACAAAAACTCTTCTTATTAAAAAGTGTACTGGCACACCTAGTTTCTATTTTATAGTTGTTGTGGTTTTGGTTAAAACGGAATTGATTCTGTTTTAGTGAATCTTCCTTACAGCAAAGTTCTGCTAAGTAACTGCGCTTCTCTGAAGTTGGCTGCATATTTTGCAGACAATGTCCACTCCAAAGCTGGTAACACCTAATGTTTATAGTTACACTGAGCTAACGGTAGGAAATGAATGTAGAAAAAGGCTCCTGTTTATAATTATTACTATAGCAGCCAAGATCACTGACAGATCTCTTAGGTCCCACAAGTGAGGAGTCAGAAGGGGTCGTAATTGCAGGGAAGGATGGACAGGACAGATGACCCGATCCTGACCGACGAGGTATTCCATGCCATGCACATCATACTCAGATTAAAGCTGGGGGATCACGAGGGTCTCGCTCTCTTCGTCCATGGCTGCCTTCCCAAGAGGGCCCTGCTCATTGTTCTGCCTGCGATCCTGATCCAGATTCTGACCTGTGCATCCCTGAGTCCAGTTCCAGTCTGCTGCCGAGGCCAGTCCAGGACTTCCTGGTGCTGCCTGGCAGCTGCTGGCGGAATGCCAACACCCAGCAGTCAACTCCAGTAAACTCAGTGTCAGTTTTGTATATTTTGCATTATTTCTCTTATTATTAATATTATTAGTATTATTAGTGTTATTAGTAAAACTTTTTATATTCAGTTTGTGAGCCTCTCTCCCTTTTCCTCCTTTTCCCTTCCTCTGGTGGGAGGGTGGGAGTTAACAAAGAGCGTCTCTCACTCTGTTTATTGCTGCCCTGCTTTAAACTGTGACAATAGTAAATATAACTATGTAACATTTCTATCATAAAGTGGAAGGATGCCACCTACTTTATGAGTCACAGACCTTGACTGTAGAATTTTAGTATATAAACAGTCCGTTCTAGCAAAGAGACATGCTACTCAATTCAGTTCAGCTGAATTTTGTATTTTATAGTTTAACAAAAATATTCACCATACAGGGATCTTTTATGCTTCCCCATCCTGAAGCTGCTCCAATAATATTATAAGAAAAAGTACCTGAGGTACTTACAAACAATGAAAGGTAATACCACCCTGTTAAAGCTGTTAAGCAGGTCAGAGAAGAGAAAATGCATAGCCATTTGAGAGTTCTGTGGTAGTTAAGGTTGTCCTGCCCCTCAGTCCAATCTTAGGCACTTTTTTTGATCTAGATTAATAACTACCCCCCTCAGGATGCAAGAAACATTGCTCCTCAAAACACCATGAAGGTCCTCTAAGAAAAGCCACCTGCAGCCTAATGGCAGGTCCAAAAGCATATCCAGGGTCCTCAGCATCAAAGTCTGAAGACTGACAAGTTCTTAAATGTATTCGGCATATTTTAGACTTAAACTACTAAGACACAGATGGCCAGTTTTCCAGCCCAGTTGGTTGCCTTCAATTGTGCTGGAAGTTCCCCCAGCCACATGGCCAGTTCCCCTCAGGAGAATATTCGGAACGAATGGGTCTTTATTGGGAAAGTCAGAGCTCTCTTTCATCTTTAGTAATCTGTGCAATCTCATAACTTTAAGCTGTCTTCAGAAATAAAACTCATCTCCTCATTCCTTTTGTCTATTTATTCATGCTTCTTTTCCTTCTTCTATAAAAAGTCTTACATATTCTTATATATTTAAGCATTACAATTTCCTTGCTTAAGAAGAGCTTTTGTGCACAGCTCACTCTCTCTTTCTCTCTAATGTCCGAATATGGCGTCAGATAAACATTAGAATCATTCCTCAGATTGAAACTAAGAGCATTCCCTTGGAATGTCACAGGGTAGCACAGTTTATCATCTCTTGAAGCCATAGACAATGGCTACAGTGGCAAAAAGAACACTTCCTCACAGATATTAAGACAGTATGGGGAGAAACATGTTCACTGCTTGCCACCATACAGCTTTCCACTCCAGGACTGACGTATGAGATGAACAGTGTGTACCAAAACTTCATGCTGTGACTGGCAAAAGAGAGCCACATCTAGACAAGTGGAAAGTGTTTTCTACCCAAAACAGAATATGGTAGGAGCAGTGAGCAAATAACTACGTGGATTACATCCATGAACTTGAGGGAGAAGCCAAGCTCCCTATCTTTGGTTCTCTGAAGAAGGAGTCAGACCCAGGAAGCCCTGTCAGAAGTCTGCCTTAACCAGAGTGCTCTACAGCTCTCATCCGTGGTGTGGACTTTGATTTCTGACCTAGCCCGCTTCAAGCAAACCTGAAGAATAGATACGGAAATTGCTTTGAAGGCAGAGAAGAAGCAGCCAGGGCTCACTGAGACCCTTCTCTGTGTAAGTCCAACTGTCATTACCACAGATCTTCATTTTTTCCAGGACAGTCAGTTAATCAAAAAGAGACTTGTGATAAAGGTATAAAGAGGAATATATAATGATGAACAGGCAAGTTGCTGTGTTAGGTGGGAATTTACTACAAAACCCCAAGAATAAATTGACCACTCAGAATTGTGACTGAAATATGAGAGAGTTCAAAATATGAGAGCCCTGTGTAACAACTTTGAGTCTAGGGAAGCCTGCAAGTGAAAGCTGAAAGACAACCAACGGATGGCGCATGAGCAATCCCTCGTGCACAATGAAGTCTGCATTAACTGGAGAAAAAAATCTGGAGTATTTATACTACTTACAGTGCTTCCTCTGAGGAGAATGAAATATGGCTAATGAGCAGACTAGAGAGGAGATGTCCAATGTGGGGAGTTGATTAACCGTACTTTGGTTGTCTTGTATAAGTAAGATGAATCTGGGCATAAGCAATGTTAGATAGAGCCTGTTGGAAGATTAACATCACTGTTTAGTCTGCAAAGTATTTCCTTGATTCTGGGCAATAATACCTTTGAATACAAGCAGCTTTCTTATCCTCAAGGTAAAAGTGTAGCAAGCTTCCACAAGCCGTTTCACCTCATCTGAGCCCCAGGGATGTTCCCTTCATGCGTTTTTAGATCATAAGTTTTCAAACGTATCTTGTGAAGTTTTTCAAGTCTAGTTATCTTAAAGCGTATTATTTACTGGTATTGAAAACACATGATTTATTTTAAGTCCTCTCAGAAGATCAATGGGACAGGCAGCTTATTCTGGAGGCCATCATCAAGCAAGTGGAAGAAAAGAAGGTTATCAGGAGTAGTCAGCATGGATTCACCAAGGGGAAATCATGCCTGACCAATCTAATAGCTTTCTACGATGACAGGACT